>OASD01000007.1_pt1 | contig 229298 bp, 216 predicted proteins | sample 1475531 | NCBI WGS metagenome assembly OASD01 (sample SAMEA3360668, study PRJEB22359) | human gut metagenome | biome: ENVO:urban biome; feature: ENVO:human-associated habitat; material: ENVO:feces | place: Bangladesh | collected 2011
CTGATAATGTGTATTTTTAAAAGAAAGAGAGGCTTGTTTTTGTTCAAGCCTCCCCATTGTCGACAAAAAGCTTTAAAATTATATATTTAAATAAAAAAAGACAAACTCAGGAGATTTTGTCCGGGTTTGTCTTAACTCTGAAATGCACCCGCTCGAGTGCATTTAAAATATTTTATATGACGAAAAATCTCATTCCGTATACTTCTTGATTTATAAAGAACATTACAAATATGGATTTTAGCTTAGCCTTGCTGTCTTTATGAACTACCGGAATAGTCCTATAATCACCGATTTCTGATCCATTGAGCTCACTACCGTCATCATATGAAGCCACTGCATTAATTCTTCCTATTTGACTACCAATAAGAGAAGTTTCGCCTGATTCGTCTTTTTTCGTAAAAGGCAATACTAAAGCTCCTGTTTGCGGATCAATTTCAAGAACTGCTTTAACTTTATTATCAATTGAGAAATTTAAACAATTCAATAAGTCTAAAACTTCCATTTTATCTTCAAGCAATCTTTCTCTCTTTACAAATTCAAACATAAAGCTAGTAGAAAAGAAAAGAGTTGGCTTATCTGCTGAGTACATATATTCTGTTTGTGCTTTTACCTGATCCATAAAATTTTCATTGTTTGATTTTGAATACTTTACGATAGGATTATTTTGTTCGACGCCATCCTCAGAATAGAACTTAATATAGCGTCCGCCGTCTTCTTTTTCTTTTAGCTCGGAATTATCATTTATAGAGTAATCATTAGTCAGCTTTGGATCTGCTAAGAATGCTTTGATTTCTTCTACTGTTGCATTTGGATCTACGTTTTTAGCTTCTTCTTTCTTTTCTTCTTTTTTCTCTTCAGTCTTTTCTTCGACCTTGGCTTCCGACTTTGTGTCGACAATAATTGTCTTGATTTCCTTGTTGTAGCCTACCAAAAATCCTACAACTGTGCCTAGGTCACGAAGTTTTACATAGTTGTTTTTGTCGATAAAAGCTGCTTTAAGATCAACTTCTTTACCATCTACCAAAATTGTGTTTGTAACCATTTTAGCTGTGGTCTTGTCGTGTTTCATTTCTTGTAGGTCAGTGTCCAGTTTTTCGTATGGCTTACCAAGTTCCAAGGCGATTTGCTTCTTTTCATTATCAAAGATTACATTAAATTGTTTATCTGTGCCATTTAGCAAAGCTGCCAGGTCTCTTAGTTTGTAGTAGTTGTTGGAATTGATTAAATATCCGCCAATTTTCACTTCTTTGCCATCGAGTTCGAACGGTTGAAAACTTTTTTGAGCTTCAGCCATCACATCTGCTTGTCCTTTTGCACTTGCAATTGGTGCTAAGACCATAAGAATTGCAAGTGAAATTAGTAATAACTTTTTCATAAGCACCTCCTAAATACTTTAGTACTTTAATTATATCACATAATTAATAAAAGTCAAGTTTTTGATGACTTCTGATAACGATAAACGAATATGGATTCTACTATTGCTAAACATATGTGATATCTGTAGTTCGCTTTTTTATATGCAAAGTGTTGTTGGTGGTGTTCCTAAAACATAATAGTCATATATGGCGTGTGGATTCGCAGAACCGTCATGTTACAACGCGCTTGCGCATGTATACAACTGTAAAATTTATCAGAGTAGGAAATTTTCACTTTCACAACCCAACTCAACATCCTCCTCAAAAACCAAAACAAAAAACCGGAGATTCGCTCTCCGGTTATTGTGTCTACATATTTTCTTTTAAATATTCAATGATGTCGTCCGATTCATACATAGGTTTGTCGCCGATCATAAGCATTGGAACTTGTTTTTTGCCGCCCTTTTCGATGAGCTCTTTTTCGTTTTCTTCATTTCCAATGATGTCTTTCACTTCAATTCCTTCGATTGAATTTTTTTCGATGAATCTTAAAACCTTTTTACAAAATGGACATGTGTTCATTATATATAGTGTTAAATTTTGCATATTGCCTCCTTTACCAACTTCCGCTTGAGCCGCCGCCGCCGGATCTTCCGCCACCGCCGGAGAAGCCGCCTCCACCGGAGAAACCTCCGCCGAATCCACCGCTTCTACCGCTTCCGCCTGACATATTACTTAGCCAGAACAGTGTGTTTAATCCGCCGCGACCGCCGCCTCTTATGAGCATCATAATAATTATAAAGATTATTAGACCCATGAGCGGACTTATTCTTCCTTCTCTTTCGTCACCGTAGTTTCCGAAAGCGTCGATTCCTTCGATTTCAACTCCGAGATAGTCTGCAATAAGCCCAAGAGTGATTTCGTAGCCGTCCATTATGCCGGCTTCCATATTTTCCTCTTTGAATCTCGGAATCATAACATTTCGAATTATTTGGTCAGCTCTTTGAGCAGGTATGACTTTCATCAAGCCGTATCCGACTTCAATTCTGACTTGACCTTTTTCGGTCGCCGTTTTCGGTTTTACAACAATCAAAAGACCTTGGTCATTTTTGTCGCCGATTTCCCATTTTTCAAATAGACGAGTCGAATAATTTTCGATAGTCATTTCGTTTAAATCATTCACAACTGCAACGACTATTTGAACGCCCGTCTTTTCATATAGTTCATTTGAATGGTCAATAATAAACTTTTTGCTGCTCTCTCTCAATGTGTTTGTTTCGTCGTATGCGTAAAAGTAGTAGTCCGCATCCGGAAGAGTGCTGTAGTCAAAGTCGCTGATTCTGTCAGCACTAACCGTAAAACTGAATAGAAGTAAAAGCGAAGTCAATATAGTTATTATTTTTTTCATTCTAAATGACTCCTTTCTCGAGTTATGCTGATTTTTTATTTGTTGAAATCAACTTTCGGTGTTTCCTTGTCAGCTTCGCTGATTTGGAAGTATTCCTTAGGTGAGAATCCGAACATTCCTGCGATGAGTTTTTTCGGGAATCTCTTTACATCTTGATTGTAAACTTTAACCTTATCATTGTAGCGCATTCTTTCTGTTGAAAGTTCGTTTTCAATGCTTGAGAGTTCGGCTTGAAGAGCCATAAAGTTTTCGTTTGCTTTTAGTTCCGGATAGTTTTCGACAACTACGTTGATGTCGCCGATTGCCTTTGTGAGTTCTGCGTTTGCTTCAGCAGCTTCTTCAGGTGTCTTTGCGTCCAAAACTTTGCTTCTTGCTTCTGTAACTTTCACAAAGATATCTTCTTCGTGTTTTGCATATCCTTTTACCGTTTCAACGAGATTCGGGATAAGGTCTGCACGTTTTTTGAGTACGTTTTCGACTTGTGCCCATGCACTGTCTACTTCTTCGTTTTGTTGTACAAGTCCGTTGTACATTCCACCGAAAATGATGGCGAGCACAACGACTACGATAATAATAGGTAAGAATCTTTTCATAATCATTTTCCTTTCTATAATTCTATATTCTACTTATACCCAAAAATTTGTTTTTTAATAAACGATTATTTCTTGATTAATGAAATTTAGTGTGTTATAATAAAAGTAACCTGATCGGTGCGTAACGTATTTTAATTCAACCGACAAATTTTATACGGGAAATAACCGTTTTTCCTTGCCGAGACAATGCCTCCTTTGAGTGGACTGTCGGAGCGGGAAATAGTTTACCCACCTGAACATGGCGGGTGTGAATTATGATACACGGACGGCCGATCGGGGCCCAAACGGGTTAAATTTAAATAATTTTAAAATATTATAAAAAAAGTGTTGACAAGGTTATTTTTATATGTTAGAATATCATTGTTCGGTAATCGAGCAGGATAAATTTAATATTTGTGAGTGAGATTCTCACTAATCTTTATTACGTCGGGGTGTAGCGCAGTTTGGTAGCGCACGTGCTTTGGGAGCATGGGGCCGGGAGTTCAAATCTTCTCACCCCGACCATTTTCTTATATTGCATAGGAAGGAGGTTTATCAGTGAAAAAGAAAATATCACTTGTCTCTTTACTATGTATATTTTTATTTGTGGGTGTTTTTCTCTATATCGATAACACAAACTTCAACAAAAGAGCTCTTGCGAGAGCTGAAGAATTGGACGGTGTTGTCTCGGGGGACGACTATTTGGAGGGACTTCTTATTGCAAAGGGGCAATCTTCATTAAAAGAACAAAAACAAGCTCTTTTAAATAAGAAAAAGAACGACCTTGTAAAGGCAAATGAAAAAGACAAAAAGCCGAAATACGACGTGAATCCGAACGATGGAACAAACTTTAAAGAAGTTTTCAAAAACACAGTCTTTATCGGTGATTCGATTTCAAACGCTCTTTCGTACTATAAACACCTGGAAACAAAAAACGTAGTAGCAAAATTGGGACAAAATATAAAAACTACTAAAAAAGAAATAAAAAATATCAAGGCGAAAAATCCGACTCATATTTATATTATGCTTGGAATGAACGACTCTATGTATGTAAAGGATGCGGCGACTTTCAAGAAAAGTTACAAGGGGCTCGTCACGGAGCTTCAAAAGAGTTTGCCGAATGCGAAAATTTATTTCCAAAGTATTTTGCCCGTCGATGTAAAAAACAAAAAAGCTATGGCGCGTGTTTCCAACGACAAGATCAAGTCTTTCAACGATGCTCTTGTGGAACTTGCCGGAGAAATGAATGTCGAGTTTATCGACCTTAGACCGTTTATAAATTCGCATCCGGAATTTTATGAGCCGGACGGAATTCATTTAAATAAAAAATTCCACAGATATTGGTTGAAATTTATACAGGTAAATTATTTTAATTAGGGGGAAATATGAGAAAGACAATTCTCTTTTTGAGCGCATTTTTGCTTCTCTTCGCTTGCGGTTGCACAAAAAATGACAACGCGAGCGGCGACAAGGGTTCGAACGACCCGGGCATAGAGAAGCTATACGAAGCGGCAAAACAAAATATGGACACGGAAATCATGACCGATGAAAGTGATCCTGAAATGATAAACACATTTTTTGAAATCACAAAAGACAACTACGAAGAATTTAAATTTGCTATGCCGAACACAAATATTCAAGTGTCGCAAATTGTAATTGTTAAGGCAAAGGAAGGCAATTTGGATGCAGTCAAAAAAGGCATAAAGTCATACCTTGACAACAACCTTGAAATTTTCAGCTCCTATTTAGCGGACCAATATGAACTTCTCAAAAAAGCGGAGTTCTTTGAAAAAGACAACTACTCGATTCTTCTTGTAGGTGAAGGCGCCGACAAAGCAAAAGACGCTATTTTAAACGAATTTAAATAAACTTCAGGGTGTATCGTTTTCGAGCACCCTTATTTTTTTATCGCGAGGAGACAAAATGGTTTTTTCATCCATATTTTTTTTATTCTACTTCTTTCCTATAGTATTTATAGTAAACAAACTTTTGCCTAGAAAATACAAAAATCTGTGGCTATTTTTTGCGAGCTTGTTTTTTTACGCATGGGGCGAGCCGATTTACATATTGATAATGCTCTTTTCAACATTTTTCGACTACACAAACGGTCGACTCATGGTTGGAGCGAGTGACAAAAAGAAAAAACTGATTTTAATAAACTCGATTGTCGTAAACCTCGGAATATTATTCTTCTTTAAATACTCCGATTTCTTTATAAAAGTTGTAAATGAATTCGGATTTAACATAAAGCCGTTAAATCTCGCTCTTCCTCTCGGTATCTCGTTCTACACATTTCAAACGCTCTCATACACAATCGACTGCTACAGAGGTCGCGTAAACATCGCGGACAATATTGTGGACTTCGGACTTTTCGTCACGAGCTTTCCACAGCTGATTGCGGGACCGATTGTAAAATATATCGACGTTGAAAAAGAACTGAAACAGCGTGACGACAGCCTCCACTCCTACAACGTGGGAATTAGAATATTTATCGAAGGGCTATTTTTAAAAGTGCTTCTTGCAAACAAATTCGGAGAAATTTTTAACAGCTTCACATTCGCCGACGCAAGTTCAAAGACGCTCATATTCTTAAAACTTGTCGCATACAGTCTTCAAATCTACTTCGACTTTGCGGGTTACTCGAAAATGGCAATCGGGATGGGAAGAATGCTCGGATTTCACTTTCCGGAAAACTTCAACTACCCGTACATTTCAAAAAGCATAACCGAATTTTGGTCGAGATGGCACATGACACTGAGTTCGTGGTTCAAAGAATATGTCTACATTCCGCTCGGAGGCAATCGAGTAGGAAGAGCAAGACACATCTTTAACATCTTTGTCGTTTGGTTTTTGACCGGATTTTGGCACGGCGCCGACTACAACTTCATACTTTGGGGAATGTACTTCTTCGTCGTTTTGATTTTGGAAAAATATTTCTTCTTGAAAATTCTCGAGAAAGCGCCGAAATTCATCTCACGAATCTACACACTTATAATAATTATGTTCAGCTGGGTGCTCTTCACGTCGACCGACTTAAAAGACATCGGAGCATTTTTCACGTCTCTCGGCTCGAAACCGTTGTTCTCGGGCGAGGTCACAAGCTTTTTACTGCAATATGGAATCCTATTTATTATAGGAATACTATTTTCGACACCGAGACCGAAGGAAATATTTGAAAAACAAAAAGAAGCCGTACAGATTGTCGTGCTTACAATAGTATTTATACTTTCGATTGCAGCACTAGTTGCCGGAAACTACAACCCGTTTTTGTACTTTAGATTTTAGGTGATAAAATGAAGAAAAATTATTCTATAATTGTATTAATGTTTTTGATGCTCATGGGCACCTTGATTCTTTTTAACAAAAAAGAGGCGAGCGAGTTTGAAATTAGAAAACTCAAAAAATATCCGGAGCTCACAAAAGAAAACATTTTTGACGGCTCATTCGGAAAAGAATTTGAAGAAGCTTTGACGGACCGCGTGCCGGCGAAAGTGGGCTTTACAACCGTGAATTCATACAAGGACTTTTTTTTGGGAGAAAGAGAGAAAAACGGAGTCTATCTTTCACTTTCAAGGCTTACGCAAAAGCCGATAAAAAATGTATTGATTGAAAAAATTTTGATGGAAAAGGAAAAACATCCGAATCTAAAAGCGTATTTAATTCCGTACAAACTTTATTTCGAGGACAACTTGCCGCTTGCACTGAAAAAACTCGAAATCTCGGAGAACTATCAAAAGCGATTCGACACAATGAAAGACAAATCCGATGTAGACTTCACAAAAATTCTGACGCTTGAGGACTACTATAGAGGCGACCACCATTTGAACTCCGAAGGTGTGAAAAAAGTAATTCATGCGCTCGGATTTAAAAATGAAAAAGAAACGGAAAGCTTTGGAAGATTTATCGGAGGAGAAGCGAGAAAATCCGGAATAATTATTAGGGATGACTTCTCGATTGTGTACAACGAAAAAACGAAGAACTTGAAATTTAAAAGAGCGATTGACGGAAAAGACGAAGAGGCGCTTGTGGTTGATGAAACTCGCGCGGGCGGAGTCGATAAATATCTCGCATATATGGGCGGAAACTTCGGCGAAGTGACAGTTAAAGGACTCGGAGAAAAATCTCTTCTATTATTAAAGGATTCGTTTGCAAATCCGTTCATCGGATTTTTTGCGGAACAATATGGAGAAATAAAAATTGTGGACCCGAGATTTTACGACGGAGATATTTTTGAAGAACTCGATAAATATGATGAAATCGTAATATTCTGCGGAATATAGAAAGTAAAAAATAATTTAAAATATTTTTTAAAAATGCTTGACAAATGAAAAAATGTCTGATATAATAATTAATGTTGAATAAGAAAACCGAAGAAAGCCGGTTGTGAAACAGCGTTTCACGTAAATCCTGCCGAGGTGTATGAAAAAGTTTTTATTTTAGTGATTTTTTTAGACCTCGTTTTCGAGGTCTTTTCTAATATAAATGGGGAGGTGTCTAATGAGAGAGGCAGTTTTAAAACAAAAAGAATCAACCGTTGCGGAAATTAAAGAAAAAATTGAAAAAGCTTCCTCCATGGTTCTTGTTGAATATCGTGGACTTAATGTTGAAGATGTTACCGAACTTCGTAAGAATTTCAGAGAAGCCGGCGTCGACTACAAAGTTTACAAGAACACTCTTATGGCAAGAGCATTCACAGAACTTGGATATGAAGATTTTACAAAGAATTTCCACGGACCAAATGCTATAGCATTTGCATACGACGACATTGCCGCTGCAGCTAGAGTTTCTAACAAATTTGCAAAAGATAATGATAAACTCGTTATCAAATCGGGAATGGTTGACGGAAAAGAAATTGATTTAGACGGAATTAAAGCATTAGCAGAACTTCCAACAAAAGAAGTTCTCCTTTCACAAGTACTTGGTGGCTTGAACGGCCCAATCCAAGGCTTCGCAAATGTACTATCTGGAACAATGCGTTCCTTAGTAATTGCTCTTGACCAAATCAGAGCAGGTAAGACAGAATAAAATTAAAATTATCGGAGGTATTTAAAATGAGTGAAAAAGTAACTAAACTTATTGAAGATGTAAAAGAATTAACAGTATTGGAATTAAGTGAACTTGTAAAAGCACTTGAAGAAGAATTTGGCGTATCAGCAGCAGCTCCGGCAGCAGTTGCAGTAGCAGGTCCTGCAGCAGCAGGCGCAGCAGCAGGCGCTGAAGAAAAAACAGAATTCGACGTAATTCTTAAATCAGCAGGCGGAGAAAAAATCAAAGTTATCAAGGTTGTAAGAGAAGTTACAGGTCTTGGACTTAAAGAAGCTAAGGATCTCGTAGACGGAGCTCCAAAGGCACTTAAAGAAGGCGCTGCAAAAGAAGAAGCAGAAGACATCAAGAAGAAACTTGAAGAAGTTGGCGCTGAAGTAGAAGTAAAATAAGAAATTAAGCACCCTATTGATGGGGTGCTTTTTTTATTTGTAAAGGGTTTATTTGCGGTTTACAGTCGACGTCAACGACTCATTTCTCCTATTCGTCGAAATGTCGTCGGACGTCTTTGCGGAAGACCTACCATCGTGTTTTTGATTTTGTCAAATCAAAAAGCACGGGTTAGGTCTATCTTTTCGCGATAATGATTTATGCTTGTATAATTTTTTGTACGCCGCCGTAGCGGGATGGTTCAGTGAATCCTCCCGCAAAAAGCCTCACTCCTAAAATATTTCACACGGAATTATTCTTGCTAAAATGGCGACTATCTTGCTTTTCAGAAGTTCCCAACCTGCGACGTATTTAACAATACGCCTCGGTTGCTCGCTTCTTCCAAAGAGAGTCTATTCTTGCTAAAATTGCGAAAAACGGTTGGTCGACTTTTTAGTCGCTGCGACATACTTGCCAGTATGCCTCGCTCCTAAAAATTCTTGCACTAACCGTTTTTCATCAATTTTATCTGCGAATTAGGGTGAGATATAATACGTCGTTTATTGCAAAGCGGCGTTATTCATCCATTTTAGCGAAGAATGTGGTGTGAACTATATAATAAAAATACCTTGGAAACAATGTGTCTCCAAGGTGTTTTTTTGTAGAGGGGTGTGTACGCTGTTGTAACGGCGGGTTTTGGGGTGAAAATTGAATGGGGCTTGGGTTTGATATTTTATTTACACAGCGTTATTGGTAGGGTTGTAAATTTTGTGGATGTGATATATGGCGTGAGGACATCGTTGTTCCTTACGTCACAACGTATGCCGTCACGCTACGGATGCGATTGCAAAGCCATACAATTAATGATTTTATCGGCGCAGAAAATATCTATTGGTGATATTTTTTGTGAGATATTTTATAATCACACCTATGGTTGCATGTTGTTATAACAACGAAAATCAAATATGGCGGTACAATGCGATTGAGAATGTATGCAATTAGTGATTTTATCAGCGCAGAAAGTATCTATTGGTAATATTTTTGGAGAGATATTTTATGAACACACCTATGGTTTTATGTTGTTATAACAACGAAAATCAAATTTGGCGATATGAGACTTACATATACATAGACAATTGCAAAGAATAAATGCATCCCAAATCACACGATTTTAAGATTCACTTTTATGCCAAAAAACTATCTCCAAATTTCTTCTCGAAATTTTTTCTTTATTTTTTTCAAAAAAGTTATTACAAAATGATTAAAATGGTTCTTCAAGTGGGATAATATATCTATAGACAGGCATTAGATTAAAGTGGATGTCTATTAAATGGTAGATGGATTTTTTGAGAGGTTCAGTTATGTTTTTTATAACGTTTGAAAAGGTTTATAGTTGCGAGATTAACGAAAGTTCATTACATACTGTTTTTATGCAAAGGGCCGGGTTCTTTTAGAGCGGTCTTTTTTTGTAGATATTTTTCTTGCGATATGCAAGTTTAATATAAAATGGGTTTTACCCACATTAAGGAGGTTTATATGAAAAAGTTATTTTCAATTGTGTTGTCATTACTTATGGTTATGACATTATTAACCGGATGCGGTAACGGCAACAAATCATCAGGCACAAGAAAGGGAGACGCAGACACTCTTTATGTAGCTAACGACTCTGATGCTATTTCTCTTGACCCAATGGGCACAAATGATAACGCATCATCAAAGGTGTTGGTACAAATTTATGAAGGTTTGTTCGAGTTGAACGACCAAGCAAAAGAAGTTCCACTTCTTGCAGAAAGTTATGACAAGGTTTCAGATACTGAGTATGTTTTCCATTTAAGAAAGGGCGTTAAGTTCCACAATGGAGACGAAATGAAGGCATCTGACGTTGTTTTCTCATTGAAACGTGCTTGTGAAGCACCGAATGTTAAGCACTTGTTCAATACTATCGATGTAGATTCTATCAAGGCTGACGACGATTATACTGTAAGATTCAATCTTAAGTTTGCATATCCGGGCATTATTGCATCTCTTATGCACCCGGGCGGAGCAATTCTTTGTCAAAAGTTTGTAGAAGAAGCAGGCGACAATTTCGGTACATCCACAGATAAGGTTTGCGGAACAGGTCCGTTTAAACTCGACGAATGGTCAAAGGCAAATGTTATAAAGTTAAGTAGATTTGAAGATTATTACGGCGAAAAGTCAAAGATGGCAAAGGTTGAAATGAAGATCATACCTGAACCTACAAACAGACTCGTTGAACTTCAAACCGGCGGAGCAGATATTGTTTACGAACTTCAACCGATGGACGTTGAAAAGATTGAAAAGGATGAAAATTTAGTTATGCTTAAATCCGACGACTATGGTACAACATATCTTGGATTTAATACACAAAAGGCACCGTTTGACAATCCAAAGGTTCGTCAAGCTATTGCATACGCAATCGATATTCCGGATTTGATTCCGAAGGTATGGCTCGGTCTTGGAAAGGCAGCTTCAAACTCAATGCCTCCGACACTTGTTTATTCAATCGGTGGAGAAACAAAGGCGAAGGAAAGAGATGTTGAAAAGGCAAAGGCTTTGCTTGCTGAAGCAGGATTCCCTGACGGATTTGACACGACAATTTCTACAAATGAAAGAAAACAACGTGTCGATATGGCAACTATTATTAAGGAACAACTTAAAGATGTTGGAATCAATGTAACGATTAATGTTATGGAATGGTCGGCATACAATGATTTGTTAAAGAACGGTAAGCAAGATATGTTTGAAATCGCTTGGATTTCAGATACTCCGGACCCGGATGCATTCTTGTTCCCATGCTTCCACTCAAGTGCAATGGGTGAAGGCGGCAACTATTGTTGGTTAAATGACAGCGAAATGGACAAGTTACTCGACGATGCGAGAATGGAACTTGACACAAATAAGAGAGCTGAAATTTATAAGAAGGCTCAAGAGTATATTCTTGACCAACAAATTTGGATTCCGCAATATTGGGCAGAACTCACAGCTGCAACTTCAAAGAATGTTGAAGGTTTTGAAATGAACCACTTCGGTTTCTACAAGCTTTCAAAGGTTTCTGTAAAATCAGCTGAAAATAAATAAGAATTTAAGGTGAGGGGAGACGTATCTCCCCTTCCACCTATATTGATGTTTTAAGATCGGAGGCAATATGTTTAAATATATTTTAAAAAGAATCCTCTATTTGATTCCGGTTATTTTGCTGGTAAGCCTTTTTGTTTTCTGGTTATTATACATAACCCCGGGAGATCCTGCTCGTAATATTCTGGGACCGTCGGCTCCGGAACAACAAGTAGCGGAACTTAGAGAGGAACTCGGTCTTAATGATCCGTTTTTTGTACAATATGGAAGATATATTTCCAATTTGGTATTAAAGGGAGATTTGGGACGTAGTTATAGAACGAGAATGCCGGTAGTTCAAGAAATTGGAAACAGAGCCGGCGCAACAATAAGATTGGCATTTTTGGCAATCACTTTCGCAGTTTTACTTGGTATTCCAATCGGAATTATTTCAGCGGTAAAACAGTATAGTTTTTTCGACAATTTGACCATGATTTTCGCCCTCATAGGTATTTCTATGCCGGTTTTCTGGTTGGGGCTGCTTTTAATAATGCTATTCAGCGTTCAACTCGGGTGGTTCCCGGCTTCCGGATTTGACCGTCCGAGCCAATGGGTACTTCCGGCTGTCGCACTCGGTGCGCAATCGGTTTCCGTTATTACAAGACAAACGAGAAGTTCGATGCTCGAAGTTATTAGACAAGATTATATCAGAACCGCAAAGGCAAAAGGTCAGGAACAAAGGGTCATAACAAGAAAACACGCTCTTGCAAATGCGCTTATTCCAATTACTACCGTTATCGGAACGCAATTTGGACAACTTATGGGCGGTGCTCTTATGACCGAAGTTATTTTCTCAATACCGGGAATCGGAAGACTTATGGTTGACTCCATTAAGATGAGAGATATTCCTCTTGTTATGGGCTCAGTATTGTTTGTTGCAGTCACATTTGCGCTTGTAAACTTGATTGTAGACATTCTTTATACTTTCATCGACCCGCGTGTAAAGAGTCAATATGTGTAGGTGAGCGATATGAAAGACAATAATTTAAAAAACGAAATCAAACAAAGAAGGGCTAAAAGACAAACCGGCTTGAGCGAAGTTATGAAGAGAATGAAGAGAAATAAGCTCTCGATGGTTGGACTTATTATACTTGTCATTCTCGTGCTAGTCGCGATTTTTGCCGACATTATCGCACCGTATGAGTTCAACGAAATGGTCGGACCGACGTATCAAACGCCGAACAGTCAATTTATTTTCGGAACGGACCACCTCGGTCGTGATATTTTCTCACGTGTTGTTTATGGCTCTAGAATCAGTTTGAAAGTCGGATTTATTTCCGTTTCAATCGCACTTATTTTCGGAGTTACACTCGGAGCTATCACGGGATACTACGGCGGCAAGGTCGACACACTCGTCATGAGATTTATCGACGTTCTCCAAGCAATTCCTGATATTCTTCTTGCAATTGCAATTATGAGTGCGCTCGGAAGCGGACTTGGAAACTTGATGATTGCGGTCGGTATTGCGTCTGTCCCTGCATATGCGAGAATTGTAAGAAGTTCCGTTTTGACAATCAAGGACAACGAATTTGTCGAAGCCGCAAAAGCTAACGGCTCAAATGATTTAAGAATTATTTTTAAACACATTATTCCAAACTGTATGGCGCCGATTATCGTTCAAGCAACTCTCGGTGTTGCATATGCAATCATTAATGCGGCAGGTCTTTCCTTTATCGGACTCGGACTTGAACCGCCGACACCTGAATGGGGAGCAATGCTTTCGGATGGACGTTCATATATTATGGATTTTCCACACATAACACTTTTCCCTGGACTTGCAATTGTTGTTACGATTTTTGCACTTAATGTTATGGGAGACGGTTTAAGAGACGCTCTTGACCCGAAACTTAAGAGATAGGAGGGCAATATGAAAAAAGGAAATTTGTTGAATGTAAGAGGCCTATCCGTTGAGTTTCACACAGATTCAGGGGTTGTAAAGGCCGTAAACGGAATGGATTTGTCCTTAAATAAAAAGGAAACATTGGGACTTGTCGGAGAAACGGGAGCCGGTAAAACTACAACCGCTCTTGCAATCCTAAACCTCGTTCCGGATCCGCCGGGAATAATAAGCGCCGGAGAAATCGAATTTGAAGGCGAAAATATTTTAACGAAAAAAGAAAAAGAAATGAGAAAGATTAGAGGTGGAAAAATCTCTATGATTTTCCAAGACCCGATGACCAGTTTGAACCCGGTTATGACGATTGGAAAACAAATTGCAGAAGTTTTCACGCTCCACACCGATCTCGATAAAAAGGCAATAAAAGAAAAGACGCTCGAAATGCTCGACGTCGTCGGAATCAGACGCGAAAGGGTAAACGATTATCCGCACCAACTTTCCGGCGGTATGAAACAAAGAATTGTCATCGCTATGGCGCTTGCATGTAATCCGGAAATAATTATTGCGGACGAACCGACAACCGCTCTCGACGTTACAATTCAAGCGCAAGTTATGGAACTTATGAAGGAATTGAAGAGAAAATACGACACTTCGATTATCATGATCACCCATGACTTGGGAGTTATCGCTGAAATTGCGGACAAGGTTTCGGTCGTATATGCAGGAGAGGTTGTTGAAACGGGCTCCACAAAAGACATCTACACCGACAAAAAACACCCGTACACAATCGGACTTTTCTCATCAATTCCGAAACTGACTGGCGATGTTGACAGACTTCAAGTAATTCCGGGAGCCACACCGGACCCGACAAACTTGCCGACGGGATGCAAATTCCATCCGAGATGTACAGAATGTATGGAAATTTGTAAAACGGAAAAACCACCGGTCTATGAAGTTACACCTGAACACTATGTAAAATGTTTTCTATACAAAGACTCGAAACAAGTCGATGAAAACGGAGAAGAGAAGTAGAGGAGGAAAGCTATGACAAATAATTTCATTGAAGTAAAACATCTGTGCAAATACTTTCCGACAAAGAAAGGTCTGCTTCACGCGGTTGAGGATTTAAACTTCGAAATCAAAAAAGGGGAAACCCTTGGACTTGTCGGAGAGTCCGGATGCGGTAAATCGACGGCGGGTCGTGCGATAATAAGACTGCACGAACCGACAAGCGGGGAAATTTGGTTTAACGGCGAAAATATAATGAATCGCAAAACCAGAAAAGAAATGAATCAATTGAGACGCGAAATGCAAATCGTATTTCAAGACCCGTATTCATCTTTGAACCCGAGACTTAACACCTTTGATTTGATTGCCGATGCACTCTATGTAAATAAGATTTATGAAAATAAAAAAGAAATTGAAAAAGTCGTTCTTGAAATGATGGAAACGGTAGGTCTTGAAAAAAGACTTATAAATTCCTATCCGCACGAACTTGACGGCGGAAGAAGACAAAGAATCGGAATCGCAAGAGCTCTTGTAATGAGACCGGAATTCATCGTCCTTGACGAACCGGTTTCCGCGCTTGACGTTTCAATTCAAGCACAAGTTTTAAATCTTCTTCAAGACATTCAAAGGGATAAAGAACTCACATATCTCTTTATCTCGCACGACCTCTCGGTTGTACGACATCTTTCGGACAGAGTTGCCGTAATGTATTTGGGAAGAATGGTTGAACTTGCGGACTATGTAAAAATCTTTGAAAATCCGCTTCATCCATACACAAAAGCGCTTCTCTCCGCAATACCTGTTCCGGAATACAACTACAACCAAGAAAGAATAATCTTAAAAGGCGACGTTCCAAGTCCGATTGACCCGCCTGACAGATGTGTATTCTACGGAAGATGTCCGAGAAGAGACGAAAAATTATGTACCGGACCACATCCGGGACTTCGAGAAGTCGAACCCGGACACTTTGTGGCTTGCCACTTGGTCAAATAAAAATAAAACTGACGGAAGAAAAACTTCTGTCAGTTTTTTTGATGTTTATTTTTTTGGATTGTATTTGTCGATGATTTCCAAAATCTTTTCGTTTTCCGAAAAAACTTGTTCCTTCATTTCGCTCATCGCATCTGCCAAATCGAGAATTGCAACATTTGAAGCTCTTAAATCATCCTCGTTCAAATTTTCCTTGTCGATATTTTTCTTTTGCGTATATTCTCTCAAATCTGAAAAGAGACATTCGAAAGCATCTTCAGGCGCATACCTCACTTCGTCTCGAAGAGTTGCAAAATTTCCGACCGAAACACTCCTTAGAGCGAACTGCACTTCGCTGTCGATCAATGCGTCCTTTTCATACTTGATCATACTCTTTAGAAAGTCTGCATAATCGTTCATAGTCGTCGCATAAAAACCGCTTTCATTTTTTCCGAGAATTAAAATTCTCTCCATCAGCTCCGACTCGATTGAATAAATTAAATTTAAACTGTAATCGTTCATCTCTCTTATGCATTCTTCGGTATTTTCCACCGATTCAAATCTCTCTAAAAAGTTGCTCATAAAAATCTCCTTTAAATATTATGAGTATATAATAACACAAAAATGAAAAACTCTCAAGCTAAAATCTATACATATGGAATGATAAATGGTCGATTGTTCACATAAATAATTTTTGAGTCAATTTTATAAACTGCACTTATATTTTCGGCAGTAATAACTTTTTCGGGGGAGCCCTGTGAAACTATTTCTCCGTCACACATAAGAATTAGTTTTTCCGCATATTGACTTGCAAGATTTAAATCATGTAAAACGATTAAAAAAGCTCGGTCTTCGTCGGATTTAACCAAATTCATAAGATGCAGAGTTTGGTTGATATCAAGGGCACTCACCGGTTCGTCCATAAGCATTAATTCGGGATTTTGGGCAAATGCGCGCGCTGCCATTGTCCTTGCACATTCTCCTCCGCTGATGTTTAAAATGGAATGCTCTTTTAAATGATTTATATTCATTAAATCAATGGATTTATTTACAATGGCTTTGTCGTCATTTGAAAAACCTCCGTACCACGAGATAAAAGGATACCTCCCCATTTTAACGGTTTCTTCGACGCTGAAATTAAATGGTGTTTTTCCCGATTGATTCATCATGGCGATGATTTTTGCGCGTTCTTTTATTTTATATTCTTTTATACTCTTACCTTTTAACAAAATCTCGCCTTTGGAAGGAGAGAGATAACCTGAAATCAGCCTCAAAAGTGTCGTTTTCCCACAACCGTTCGGACCGATTATAATAACTTTTTCACCGGCGCTTACTTTCAAATTAATATTTTTAAGAATTTGTTTTTTTCCGAAACTGAAATATAAATCTCTAACTTCTATCATATTTTTCGACTCCTTTTGTGTTTTATAAGGAGCACCAGAAATAGAGGGCCGCCTATTAAAGACGTTATGATTCCGACGGGTATTTCAAATGTGCCCAAAATCGACCTTGCAATGGTGTCGCAAAATAACATAAACATTCCACCGAAAATCATAGACGCCGGAAGCATAAATCTATGATCAGAGCCGAATATAAGCCTAATAAAGTGAGGAACAATGAGTCCGACAAAACCTATGATGCCGCTTACAGAAACGGCGACAGAAGTTAATAGAGCACAAATGAGAAGCAAATTTCTCTTTAACTTTTTAACATCAAGCCCCATACCGACTGCTTCCTCTTCACCCATAACAAGAACGTTCAAATCCTTTCCGTGGTAAAGAGTGAGGACGAAACCGATTACGGTAGGCACCAAAATCGTCAGAACACGATCCCAACTTTTCGCATTAAAAGAACCCATAGTCCAAGTTATTATCTTCATGGCTTCGTCGTTGTGGATAAACATTATAAGAGAAATAAAACTTGACAAAACCGAGCTGATTACAATTCCCGAAAGCAATACCGAGAAAGTATCTACACCGTTTTTTGTTCGAGATAATAAAAAAACAATGGCGGTTATAAGTATTGCGAAAAGAAAAGCTATAATATTTACAGCCGCATATCCTCCGAACATTGCGGTGGGTAAAAATACAATTGCCAAAGTTGCACCGAAAGCAGCGCCTGATGATACTCCCATCACATACGGATCTGCCATAGGATTTTGAAAAATTGCCTGATATGTTGCGCCCGCCATCGAAAGAAGTCCGCCCGTTAAAACCGAAAGAATTATTCTTGGCATTCGCACATTAAAAATAATAAAACGGATGGAGTCATCAGCACTGACCCCATCCATTCCCTTCTTTATCCATTCAATTATAGAGTTTACAATAATGGAAAATTCAATTTCAACCGAACCTTTGCTAATTGCAAAAATCATCAGCAAAAGTAAACAGATTGAAGAAATGGCTAAAAATGTTTTCCTTTTCATTAAAATTCCAAAGTTTTCAAAACTTCAGGGTGAGCAATTTTTAATAGTACCTTTAAACCATCATCAACAACTCTTCTTGAAGGTCTTGAGAAAATATCGGCGTCAATTTCAATAACGCGACCGTTTTTAACAGCACTTAAACCCTTGTATGCTTTTTCTGTCTTAAGAGCTTCTGTTGCAAAACTCGGAGTTAAAATATAATACGGATCCTTTTGAATCAACTTTTCAAGAGTATAGCTGAAACCTTCGGCATCTGTAGGAGCATTTGTGTATCCTGCTACTGTTAAGATTCCGTTCATGAACGAATCTTTGCCGTGAGTATATTCACCGTATTGTCCCGTGCCGACAACAATATAAACTGATGGTTTTGAAAGCTTCTTTGTTTTCATTGCAACAGTTTCAAGTTTTGCATTCATTGTTGAACAAAGAGCGCGGGCTTCGTAATTTTTGTCTAAAATTAAACCGATATTCTTAATTATCTCGTATGTTTCTTCCATAGTTTTCGGAGTATCCATAGCGATAACTTCGATGTTTGCTTTTTTTAGTTCATTTAAAACTTCTTCTTTATAGTGAGTTTGTGCAATTACAGCTGTAGGTTTAAGGCTTACAATCTTTTCAAGGCTCGGCTCTTTAAGAGAACCCACGGATGGAAGACTTAGAGCAGCTTTAGGATAATTGCAATATTCACTTCTTCCAAGAAGCATCTTTTCAGCGCCTAGATCGAAAAATGTTTCTGTGACAGACGGAGCAAGTGAAACAACCTTGTTGTGATGCTTTGTGATCGTGTAATCATTTGCTTTTACAGGAAGCTTGTTTTCAGCAAGCTTTTCAACGGCGATCGACTTTGTATTTTTATTCCAACCGACCTTATAGTTAAGCGTTTCAAATAAAACTCTTAATGGAATTAAAAGCTCATTCTTTTTTTCAATCGTCTTTGTGTCCATTGTAAATGGAGTATTGTTGACAGTGAAAACACTTGAATTTTCTTTGAAAACAAGTGTTGCATTTCCGTCGGAAATTGTGTAAGATGTTCCCTTTTTTTCAGTTTTAAGACCATAATCGGAAAGTTTTGAAAATTCAATATATGATCTTGAGTTTTGATTAATTACATCGCCCTTTTTGAAAGACAAATCTGCTGCATTAACACAGATTGAAAAAACAAACATAAGCGAAAGTAATAGTGCTAAAAATTTCTTCTTCATAAATAACCTCCTCCGGACTTTAAAAATCCGATTTCATCATTATAATATCATATGAAAACTTAATATTCAACAAATATTTTACACATTTACATAAAATTAAATATTAGTTACAAATCTGTAATTAAAAAATAGAGTTTGTGATTTTAAACACTGTAAAAGAATAAAATAACATGCGTTTGTAAATAAGTAATAACTAAAATGTAATAAAAATGTAAATATTGATTTTTTTGAAATATGAAAAATATATGATATAATAAAGTGGAAAGAATAGAGGTAATGCATTATGGAAAAAATTGATGAAATGAAAAACTCTCTCATGGCAATAAACTCGAAATTTGACGGATTGCGCGACGAACTGTTCAACATAATAATGGACGACCTTGAAAAACTTTTGGAAAAAAATGCGAGCGCCGAATTTAAAAAAGGAGTCGAAGAGGGAATAAATCTTATTGAATATATGTATGAAACGGACGAAGAGGATCGCGGACTTTTCAGATTTATCGGAGAAATTCCGGAAGAAATGAAGATTGTGCCGCTGAATGACGAAAATTTTCTCGAAATGATATTGAAAGAAGTTGTAACTCCAATAATAACTATAAACGGCGACGAAGAAACGAGAAAAAACATCGAGGACTTGAACCGAAGAGAGGAAAAAAACACCGTCGACTTTATTAAGCGCGCGAATGTAGACTCGATTTTCAATTCGATTGACAGACTTCTTGACTACATCTACGAAGAATCGACCGAACTTCAGGAAATGCCGGAAAACGCAAATGACGAATTCCACCTCGGCATAAACTATGTCTACGAATACGTCTACGCTGTCTATAAAGAACTCGAAAAAATAAGGGACAAATACATTTTAAACTAAGCTCTAGATGAGCTTTTTTTATTACATAAATTATATAAAACAAAACGAAATACTTTTCGAAATGTAAATCATTGTTATGGAACTATTGAAAAAACAAATACAACTTGTGACTGCTATTGATTAAAATAATAGCACGCATTTAACCCTTTAAAAATGCACATTTAAAAAAATAAAAACTCTGAAAATGTGAGAAAATCGCCCTTGACTAAAAAAATCGGTAGCGGTATCATATAATTTGTAATTTATTAAATATCAAGGAGGTCATTATGACTAAAAGAATTTTATCATTAGCATTGGCAGTAGTTATGGCTGCAACAACTTTCTCATTCAGTGCATTTGCTGCTGACAAGAAAGAAGAAAAGAAAGCTGAAACAAAAAAAGTAAGTTTATTTGAAAAATACAACAAAAACGTTTCAGACGCTTTCTCAAATGCTGCAAAAGCAAACAAAGGCGACTCAGCTTTGACACAAAAACAAAAAGAATTCATCAGCCTTTCAGTCGGAATCGCTGTAAAATGCGACGCTTGCACAAAGACACACTCAAAACTCGCAGTTCAAGCAGGTGCTACAATGGAAGAACTTGCTGAAATGGTTGGCGTTTGCGTTATGATGGGTGGCGGACCTTCAACTGCTTTCGGAAGAGTTGCTCTTGAAACTGCAAAAGAAGCAGGCGCAAAAGAAGCTGAAAAGAAAATCGAATTAAAACCGATTACAGAATTTAAAGGCGAACTTGGCGACGACATCGTTAGCGTTAATAAACCTGAATTTGCTAAAAAATATTCATTAATCGGCAAAAACGTTATGAGAGACGGATATCTCACAGTTAAAGAAAAAGAACTTATCTCTTTAGCAATCGCTATCGCTGTAAGATGTGACGGATGCATGAAATACCACGGAGCACAATGTGCAAGAGTGGGTGTTACAGAAGCTGAACTCGCTGACCTCGTAGCATGCTGCAAAATCATGGGTGGCGGACCTGCATCACCTGCATCAAGAACAGCTATTCAAGTTTACCAAGACGAAAAAGCTGTAATGGAAAAAGAAGCTAAAGAAGCAAAAGAAGCTAAAACAGAAAAGAAAGCTGAAACAAAAACAGAAAAGAAAACAAAATAAGAATTTGTTTTGAAAGGTGCCTGGAGAGAGGCGCCTTTTTTATTTGCGGTTATTTTATTTGCGGTTATTTTCGCTATAAATGCTTGATTCAATATTTTAGTCGCTGCGACGTACTTACCAGTACGCCTCACTCCTAAAATATTTCATCTAAGCGTTTCTCATCGAAAATTCCTCGCAAATAACGGTGTATGTAGGGGAAAAATTTTTTGATTTTTCAAAACTTACCGTTGTTAATATTTTTATATATTATATGTACACATAAATGGGCGGCGCAAACGTTATAGCCCTAACCCGTGCTTTTTGATTTGACAAAATCAAAAACACGATGGTAGGACTTATACAAAGACGTCCGACGACATTTCGACGAACAGGAGAAATGAGTCGTTGACGTCGATTGTGCATGCGCCGTTACGTTCTGGGAAGCACACAATGATGTGTAGAATCATATGTCGTAAAAGTTATACGCGAAGATAAAATTTTAAGGTTAGAATAAATTACTGTGAATGAATTATTGTTGGATGTGATTACGTTATTTGTAGCGTCGGGCTACGTCTCGACGCATGAGATATAGATAAACACACGCGTATAAACAATTTAAAAATAGATTCAAATAAACGCCGTCTGTAACGGCGACCAGTTTTTTTATCCATCGAGCAGAAATCTGTGATTTCGCCTGGAGATGAGATAAAAAGGTGTATCGCCGCCAATAAGGAAAAGTTGTGGGGTTGTAATTTACATAAATGCCATAACCGGCGCCGGGAAATTTTTATTCCTAGCGTCGTAACATATGTCGGTCGCTATGTCGCGCATTAGAATGTATAAAATATAAATAAATGTATTTTACATAAAAGCCCATGTTGACAAACAAAAAACATGGGCATATAATATGTTTATAAGATATGGACTGTTAGCTCAGTTGGTTAGAGCATTGCATTCACATTGCAGGGGTCACAAGTTCGAGTCCTGTACAGTCCACCAATTTGCGTTCCGGTTGGAGCGCTTTTTTTATGTACGGCGGAAGATCCGCCTTTTTATTTGTATATTTATTTTATTTCGTTCATTATTTCTCTAAGTTTTTTTAAATTGTTTTCCTCATATGGGCTGTGGCCGGCGGCGTCAGTTATATACAGTTCGACGTTTTCAAGTTTTTGTGCGAGGCAATATGCGCCGATCGGGCGACAGTCGATGTCGTATCTTCCGTGCACAATATATGTTTTTATATTTTTTATTTTGTCGGCGTTTTCCAAGATGTAGTTATCCGTCGGGAAGAAGTTTTTGTTTTTAAAGTAAAAACATTCGTAAAATGCAAGGCTCATTTTTTGCGCGGTATATTCGTTGTTCACTTCTCCGGGAAGGAGTGTCACAAGTCCGTCTTCCCAATTTGCCCATTTTATTGCGGCGGCTTTCTTTTTTTCTTCGTCGTCGGACATAAATATTTCGTAGTATGAGTCCACGATTTTATCCCTTTTGTTTTCCGGAAGAAAGTTTTTGTATTCTTCGAAAAGCTCCGGGAAGTAGTAGCTTGCGCCTTCCTCATAGAGCCAATTAACATCTTCCTCTCTACCCAAAAATATTCCTCTTAAAACCAGATTTTCCACTCTTTCCGGGTGCGCGATTGCATAGAGAAGGGCGAGCGTTGAGCCGTAGCTTCCGCCGAAAACTGTCCATTTTTTTATGCCGAAATGCTCTCTAATTTTTTCCATGTCCTCAACCGTTTGAAAAGGGGTGACATTTTTTGTTTCAAGAAACGGTGTAGATTCACCGGTTCCCCTTTGGTCGAAAAGTATGACGCGGTGATTATCGTTAAAAAATTCGAGCGATTTTTCGCCGACCGATCCTCCCGGTCCACCGTGCAAAAAAATCACGGGTGCGCCGTTTTTGTTTCCGCAATCCAAAACGTTAAGGGTGTGCGTTTCATCAACTTTCAGTTTTATTTTTTCATTAATTTTCATTTCTCCCTCCGTCAACAAAATCTATATTTCTTCTTTTGAGTTCTTTCTGAATTGAGCTTATGACTGCGCATTTGTGTTTTGTCCAGTCAGGCACGATGAGATTTTCCCGAACCGGGTCGCCGGTGATTCGGTGGTAAACTATGTCGCGCGGCAAAATTTCCATTCCGTCACAAACAAGATTTACATATTCCTCTTCGGTGAGTACTGGAAACGGTTTTTCGGTGTAGAGTTTTCCGAGTCTAGAGTGTTTGTCGACGTAAAGACTGTGAATTTTCACGCCGAACGGATGAAGCTCTTTTACATATTCAAATGTTTCAAGCATGTCCTCTCTCGTTTCGGTCGGAAGTCCCAAAATCATGTGCACGATGATTTTAAATCCGTCGTCAATCAGCTCGCGCGCTTTTTTGTCAAAGTATTCGTGGCTGTATCCGCGATTTATAAAATCCAAAGTTTTTTCGTGGATGGATTGCATGCCGAGCTCAATCCAAGTTTCCGTTTTTTTATCATACTCTTTTAGAAGTTCGATTCTTTCAAGGTCCATACAGTCCGCTCTCGTCGCAATGTCGAGTCCCACGATGTCTTTGTCAGAAAGCGCTTCGTCGTAGATTTTTCGAAGCTTCGGCACAGGTTTATATGTGTTTGTAAAGTTTTGAAAATACGCGATGTATTTTTCGACTTTCCACTTTCCGCCGTACATAGTTTTTTGGTGCGCGATTTGCTCAGAAATAGTTTTTGCGCCGATGCAACCTGCAAATTCACCGCTTCCTCTTTCGGAGCAGTAGATGCATCCCAAGTTGCTCAAAGTTCCGTCTCTGTTTGGACATGTGAAGCCACCGTCAAGACAGACTTTTCCGACTTTAACTCCAAATTTATTTTTTAAATAGCTGCTTAGTGAATAATATCTTTCCATATTTAAATTATACTACAAAGTTTTAAATATTCATAATTCGAATAAATTTTTATAAATAGCTGTTATTTTTTAGAAAATGGGGGTATAATATAAATAGTTAGCACTCACCGATAGAGATTGCTAATAATGAAACTCTAATTACTGAAATTAGAGTTTATCTATGATATGGAGGTAGTTATTATGCAAATTAAACCACTTGGTGACAGAATTTTAATTGAAAAGGTTGAAGCTGAAGAAAAGACGGCCGGTGGAATTGTTCTTCCGACAAGTGCACAAGAACAACCGTCAATTGCAAATGTTATTGCAATAAGTGAAGAAATTCAAAATGATGAAAAGAAAAAGGATTTACTTCACGTTGGCGACAAAGTTATATTTAGTAAATTTTCAGGCACTGAAGTAAAAAATGAAGGCAAAACATATTTGATAGTTAAATGGCCTGACATTTTGGCAGTTGTAAAATAAGGGGGAGATAATTATGGCTAAAGATATATTATATGGAAGTGACGCTCGTTCAAAGATGGAAACGGGCATAAACAAGCTTGCCGACACAGTAAAGGTAACGCTTGGACCTAAGGGAAGAAATGTAGTTCTCGAAAGAGCATACGGTTCACCGCTCATTACAAACGACGGTGTTACAATTGCAAGAGAAATCGAACTTGAAGATAAAGCGGAAAATATGGGCGCACAACTTTTAAGAGAAGTTGCAACAAAGACAAACGACGTCGCTGGAGACGGAACGACAACGGCAACTCTTCTTGCACAAGCAATTATAAAGGCGGGCTTAAAGAATTTGGCAGCAGGCTCAAACCCGATGATTCTACAAAAGGGAATTAAAAAAGCTGTCGCTAAAACTATTGAATCGCTAAAGAAACAATCTGTAAAGATTGAATCCAAAGAAAAGATTGCAAATGTTGCAAGTGTTTCAGCCGGCGACGAAGAAATCGGAAAACTCATCTCCGAAGCAATGGAAAAAGTTGGTAACGACGGAGTTATAACTGTTGAAGAGTCAAAGAGCATGGGCACAACTCTCGAAGTTGTCGAAGGTATGCAATTTGACAGAGGATATGTTTCAAGTTATATGGTAACCGACACGGAAAAGATGATTGCTGAACTTGACAATCCTTATATTTTAATTACAGACAAGAAAATCACAAATATCCAAGACATTTTGCCGGTTCTTGAACAAATCGTTCAATCCGGAAAAGCTCTTTTAATTATCGCTGAAGACATCGAAGGCGAAGCAATGGCAACACTTGTTGTCAATAAATTAAGAGGAACATTTAATTGTGTTGCTGTAAAGGCTCCGGGCTTCGGCGACAGAAGAAAGGCAATGCTTGAAGATATCGCAATTTTAACAGGCGGTACAGTTGTTTCATCCGATCTCGGCTATGAACTCAAAGACACGACTATAGATATGCTTGGAAGTGCACAAAAAGTTAAAGTTGAAAAGGAAAATACTGTGATTGTTAAGGGCGCAGGCGACGATGAAAAGATTAAGGAAAGAGTAAAACAACTTCGCGCTCAATACGAAGAAAGTGAGTCCGATTTCGATAGAGAAAAACTTCAAGAAAGACTTGCAAAACTTTCAGGCGGCGTTGCAGTTGTTCAAGTCGGCGCAGCAACAGAAACTGAGCTCAAAGAAAAGAAATTAAGAATCGAAGATGCTCTTAACGCAACACGCGCAGCTGTTGAAGAAGGAATTATCGCAGGCGGCGGAGTTGCTTTAATCGACACAATCGAAGACGTAAGACCGCTTCTCGACGAAACTGAAGGCGACGAAAAGACAGGTGTCATGATTATCTTGAGAGCTCTTGAAGAACCTCTAAGACAAATCGCTGAAAACGCAGGAAAAGAAGGCAGCGTAATTGTTTCAGCAGTGTTTGAAAAAGAAAAGGGCATGGGATATGACGCTCTTCACGATAAATATGTAGACATGATCAAGGAAGGAATTGTAGACCCGACAAAGGTTACAAGAAGCGCACTTCAAAACGCAGCAAGCGTTGCAGCAATGGTTCTTACAACCGAAGCAACAGTGACAGATCTTCCGAAAGATGACGAAATGAATCCGCAAATGGCAGGCGGCGGAATGCCGATGGGCGGAATGATGTAATAAAATAAAATGTGTAGCATACCATGTGCTGCACTTTTTTATTGCAACAAAAAAACGTGCAGATTTTACAATTTGCACGTTTATATTACATACTATTTTACGTCTTCCAAAAGGATTTTTTCGAGTTTCAAAGGTTCGATATATTCGTCGCCTTTGTATGCACGCATGTTTCCGCCTGAAATTTCGTCGATGAGTGCGACTTTACCGTCGATCATACCGAATTCGAATTTAATATCGTAAAGTTCGAGACCCTTTTTATCGAGTTCTTCTTTAACAAATTCGCCGATATGTTTTGCAAGATCAACAAGTTCTTCGTATTCGTCGCCTGTCATAATTCCGAGCATTTCAAGAGCGTCCTTTGTGATTAGAGGATCGTCTCTGTCGTCATCCTTTAGAGTGATTTCAACATATGAAGGAAGCTTCATTCCCGATTCGGCATATTGTCCGTAACGTCTGATGAATGAGCCGACAGCTCTGTATCTTACAATAACTTCAACACCGTTTCCGAAAACTTTTGCCTTCTTTACAACAGCTTCATTTTTTTCAGTGTCTGCTGAAACGAAGTGTGTGTTTAAGCCCTTTTCGTTAAGTTTTTCATAGAAGAATTTTGTAAGCATGCAAGCTGAGTGTCCTGCGCCTTCCATAGTGAGTCCGACATGATTTTGACCCGGGTCGAAAACTCCGTCCTTTCCGGTTACATCGTCTTTAAACTTGAGTAAAACTTCTTTGTCGTTTAATTCATAAACGTCTTTTGTTTTTCCTTGGTATAATTTTTTCAAAGTAAACCCCCCAATCCACTCATTATTTTATACCTAAGCGGCGCGTGTTGTCAAGTGATTCAAGATATATTTTCGAATATATGTAAAATTTGTGGTATAATTAAATTAAAAAGGAGAGAAAAATGGATATAAAAGAATTGCGCCGCGAGTTTCACAAAATCCCTGAAACAGGCTTTAAAGAATATAAAACTACAAGAAAAATTATTTCTTATTTAAAAAACTTTGAAAACGGAAAACTTATTTTCGGAAAAAGGCTTTATGGCAAATCCGAAGTTTCAAGCGATGCGGATATCGACGAGGGTTACACCGGAGCTTTGATAGAGTTCGGACACGCACCGTTTTTTATGTTCCGCTCGGACATCGACGCCCTTCCGGTTTTGGAATCGACGAGCGATGAACATGTTCCGAAAAATTTAGGATTTCGCTCGGAAATCGACGGAAATATGCACGCCTGCGGTCACGACGGACACATTTCAATCGCTTTAAAACTTGCGGAAATATTCAATAAAGAGCCAAATCTTTATTCGGGAAGGGGTGTAAGAATTTTATTTCAACCCGCGGAAGAAGGAGTGCAAGGCGCTGCAAAAATTCCGGAGTTTGTGACAAAAGACGTTGACAATATGATTGGATACCACATAGGACTCGGCGAGCCCGAAGGCTTTATAGGAGTCGGAAGCACGAATTTTCTTGGAGTCAAAAAACTTCTCGTAAAATTTTTCGGAAAAGCCGCACACGCCGCAAACAATCCGGAAAATGGAATTTCAGCACTAAATATGGCGCTCGCATTTATAAATTTAAATCGAACTTTGATTGAAGATTCAAAGAAAAAGCGCGTGATGAATATCGGGATGATTCACGGAGGAAATGCGCTAAACATCATAATGGATGAAATAACTCTCGGCATCGACCTTCGCGCAATCGACAACGATGTGCTGGACGAAATGTACGAAACGATTTTGAAAACTTCGAGAAATATTTCCGAGGCGGTCGGTGGAAGTTCGACTGTTGAGATTATCGGGGAAGCTTGGGGGTATGTTGAGGAAGACGGAGAGCTCACCGAAAAATTGTCGAAAAATTTAAGAGATGCGGGATTTAAAACGACCATTAATCCGAATTTCGGCGCAAGCGAAGACGTGACGAAATATATTCTGGATGTTAAAGAAAACGGCGGAAAAGCAATTCACCTTCTTTTCGGCGCCGACCTTGCGGGGAGTCACCATAGCTCGACCTTTGACTTCGACGACGAGAATCTCGAAAAATATTTCAATGCAACACTTTTAACATATGAATCCATGCTCAAAAATTAAGCGGTTATGCCGCTTTTTTGTGAGATTTTTTTCGACACTTATTTTTCAACTCGAGAGACCTGTGTTTGAAAAAAACACCGTTTTAATATAAAATAGAAGAGGAGGAATTTATATGATTTATGTTATAAATAAGAGCGTTGATCCTTCTTTTAATCACGCGCTTGAAGAATATTTTTTAAAGGATACTAGCGAGTCGGTTTTTATGATTTGGCAAAATGAGCCGACGGTTTTGATCGGGAGAAATCAAAATTTGGAGCTTGAGATAAATACAGATTTTACAAAAGCACATGATATGCACGTTGTGAGAAGACTTTCGGGCGGCGGCACGGTTTATTGCGATTTGAACAACTGTCAATACACTTTTATCACCAATCGCGACGACAAGAATGAAAATCTTTTTAAAAGTTTTGCGCACCCCGTTGTTTTGGCTCTAAAAAAATTGGGGCTCGATGCGGATTTTACGGGTAGAAATGACATAATGATTGGCGACAAAAAAGTTTCCGGGAATGCTCAGTACCGCTACAAGGACAGAATCATTCACCACGGAACTCTTCTTTTTGATGCGGATATGGAGCTTTTGTCGGGTTCGATGAAGGCGCGAGAAATAAAATTTATAGATAAAAATGTTCATTCGCATCGTGCGCATGTGGGTCTTATAAAAAATTACGTGGACATGGATGTGCATGAATTTATAGATTATATTGCAAAAAATATTGTGGATTATCATAATATTTCTGAAATTCGCGAGCCGTCAAATGATGAGCTCGAGGGTTTGAAGAAGTATTTGTCGGACTTTCCGGATTTTAACAAAACGGGATATGACAAGGAGCATTCGAGAAAATATATGGCGAAGAAATATCCGTTCGGACTTGTTGAGTACGGGCTCGACGACGAGGACGGAAAGATAAAAAAACTGAAGATTATGGGAGACTTCTTTTTGAATAATGAATTGGAGCCGTTTTTGAGTTCGATTCGGGGTATAGATATAGAGTCGATTGAAGACGAGCTCAAATTTGATATCGGAGATTTTATAATCGGCATGACAAATGACGATTTTATTTCCGATTTGAAGCATTTATATAGAGGAGAATAGTTATGAGTGAGAAAAAAACTAAGCATTTAAAAAAGCCGGAGTGGATTAAGGTCAAACTTCAGGGCAACCAAAATTCCAACACGGTTGAACATACACTTTTAAATTATAATTTAAACACTGTTTGCTCGGAGGCGAATTGTCCGAACAAGATGGAGTGCTACGCTGCGAGAACTGCGACATTTATGATTCTCGGGAAAAATTGTACGAGAAATTGCAGATTTTGCAATGTTACTACAAAGAAGCCGGAGCCTGTGAACAAGTTTGAACCGCAGGAAGTTGCTTTTGCGGTACAGAAACTCGGACTTAAACATGCGGTCGTGACGAGTGTCGACAGAGACGATTTGGAGGATTACGGCGCGGAGCATTTCAAGCGCGTGTGCGAGGAGATAAAAAAAGTAAATCCGGGCACGACAGTCGAGCTTTTGATTCCGGATATGCACGCAGTGCACGAACATTTGGACACGATTTTCAGCGCAAAGCCGGACATCATAAACCACAATGTTGAAGTTGTGCCGGAGTTTTTTGAGGAAATTTGTCCGCAGTCAAATATGGACTGGAGTCTCGAGGTTTTGAGATATGCAAAGGAAAAGGGATTTATCACGAAGTCTGGCATGATGGTCGGATTCGGCGAAACCGAAGAGATGGTTGTAAATCTCATGAAAATGCTTCGAAGCGTTGACTGCGACATGCTCACAATCGGGCAATATCTCCAACCTTCGAGAAAACACGCCGACGTTGTGGAATATGTAACGCCGGAGCAATTTGAAAGATACAAAGAGCTCGGACTTGAACTCGGATTTAAGAGCGTTTCGAGCGGACCTTTCGTGCGAAGCAGCTACCACGCGCAAATGTTGGAAGGATAGAATGAAAAGAGTTAGAATTTTTTTGAATGAATACCCGTCGTCAATCGAAGTTGCAAACGAACTCGAGGAGCGCTTTCGCTCGCTCGGCGTTGAGGCGGAACAGGTCTATATAAAATCGCTCGACAACAAGGGCGGAGATTTTGACGTAAACATTGTTGTTGGGGGCGACGGTACATTTTTGCAATCGGTGAGACTGAGCGAATTTCATTCGGCGCCGTTTATCGGAATAAACACCGGCGGACTTGGATTTTTCCAGGAAATCGGCGTTGACGAAATTCCGACGCTTGTGCATATGCTGAAAAAAGAAGAATTTATTACCGACGAAATGAAACTCATAAAATCCGTCGCAACCACAAGTGACGGCAGCGAACTCTCGTTTTATGCGATAAACGAAATTCTTATAAAGGGAATAAATTCGAAAGTCATCCACATGGACGTCTATGTCGAAAGAAATTTCCTGCAAAAATTTTCAGGAGACGGCATCATCATCTCGACATCCGTCGGCTCGACCGCATACAACTTCTCGGTCGGCGGTGCGATTGTGCACCCGAGCATCGAAACAATGCAAATGAGTCCGCTCGCACCGATTTCAAGTGCGGCATATCGTTCGCTTCTAAATCCGATCGTCATGCCGGGAAATTACACCATCGACATCTACCCTGAAACGAAATACGAAAAATCCGTCTTGATAGTCGAAGACGGCGTTGAAAACTTTGTCAGAAACATTCGAAAAATCGAAACCACAATCAGCAACACTTTCGTGAACAGACTGCATTTGGATAAGGATATTTATTGGAAGAACTTAAAAGACAAATTCATTTAGAAAAATTTGCGGTCTATTTTGCGATAAACGACTGATCTCGTGTTTTAGTCGTTGCGGCATATTTACCAATATGCCTCACTCCAAAAACACTCAATCTAGCCGTTTCTCATCAAAATATCCTCGCAAATGGGTGGGGATTAATTGTAGAAAATGGAAAACACAGCACGTAACGGCGACCGGTTTTTTATCCATCGAGCAGAAATCTATGATTTCGTCGTGAAATGAGATAAAAAAGTGTATCGCCGCCAATATGGAGAATGAAATGGATAGATTTTGAAACCGCGAAAGGATGGTTGAAAATAAAAATCGTAAATATGTTATACGTCAACATTAGCTCCATGTGAAAATAAATTAATGTATATGGTATATTGTTGTATGGGATTACGCTCTTTGTAGCGTCGCATTACATTGCGACGCATGAGATATAGACAAACAGACGTGTATGTGCAATAAAATTTTGCAATTAAATAAAAGCAGCACGTGGGAGTATCGCCGCAAAAAATATTTACAATCAAAATTTATGTTTAATACAAATTTTCAGGAGGAATTATGAAAGAAAAAGAATTGATTTACAGAGACGAAGTTGACTCTTTAGGTGTTGTTAAGGTTCAAAGTGAGAATCTTTGGGGTGCTGTAACTGAAAGAGGAAGAAAGATGTATGCGGTGACGGACGAGACTGTCGATATGGAAATTGTAAGAGCGGTCGCAATGATAAAAAAAGCGGCGGCTATCGCAAACGAAAAGCTCGGCGTTTTGAGCACGGAAAAGCGTGACAGAATAAGTCTTGCGGTTGACCAAATTCTCACGGGAAAATTTGACGACAATTTTCCGCTTTCCGTATATCAAACGGGTTCCGGAACTGCAACGAACATGAATGTGAATGAGGTTATAAAAAATATAAATAATTTGGGACTCATAGGCGACGACTCTGTTTCGCTTCATCCGAATGACGATGTGAACAAGTCGCAAAGCACAAACTGTGTTTTTCCGACGGCGATAAATGTTGCGGTAATACTAAATTTGAAAAAGGGGCTTATTCCGGCGCTCGAAAATCTTGTGACAACTTTGGACAGAAAAATTGAAGAGTTTGACGGCGTGATAAAAATCGGAAGAACTCACCTTGAAGATGCAACGCCGATTTTGATTTCAGATGAATTTATAGCATATCGCGACACATTTATGAGAGACATCGAAAAAATCAAGGAGCAAATTGAATATTTGAGCCATGTGCCTCTTGGAGGTACCGCTGTGGGCACGGGACTAAATACGCCGCCGGGATATGACAAGCTTGCGGTGGAAGCTCTTGGCGAAATTGCCGGAATAGATCTGATTCCTATGAAAGACAAATTTATGGGGCTTTCAATGAAAAATGACATTGCAACCGCATATGGCGCTATCGCGTCTCTGTCGATGAACTTGTTTAAATTTTTAAATGATATACGCCTGATGCAGTCGGGTCCAAGAGCCGGTTTTTCCGAAATTATTATCCCTGCAAATGAACCGGGAAGTTCGATAATGCCGGGAAAAGTAAATCCGACTCAAATTGAAATGCTCACACAAATCGCATTGAGAGTCTATGGTGCAAATGCGACAATTCTATTTGCCTCAGGTCAAGGAAACTTTGAGCTGAACGTCTACATGCCTCTCATTGCAAACCAATTTATAAAAACGGCTCGGGAACTCGCAAACGGAATTGAAAGTTTCAACGAAAATTGCCTCAAAGGTATAAAATTGAACAGAGAAAAGATAGAAAAATACCTTGAAGAAAGCTTGATGCTCGTGACTGCGCTAAATCCACACATCGGCTACATCAACAGCGCGAAAATCGCAAAAAATGCATATGAAAAGGGAATAACACTCAAACAATCTGCACTGGAGTTGGAACTGCTTACGGAAGAGGAGTTTGATATTATAGTCGATCCCACAAAAATGGTTTAAAATTAATTTGCGCGCTATTTTGCGATAAACGGTTGATTCAATATTTCAGTCGCTGCGACGTACTTGCCAGTACGCCTCACTCCTAAAATATTTCATCTAACCGTTTCTCATCAAAATATCATCGCAAATAACAGTGTGTTTTAATTGTATAAAATGGCAAACACAGCCGTAGCGGGACGGTTCTGCGAATCCTCCTGCCTAAACACCTGCGCAATCAAAAATTAAGTTTACGGCGCATGTCATCAAAATATCCTCGCAAATTATTGGATAGTATTTGCGGTTTGCAGTCAACGTCTGCGACTCATTTCTCCTATTCGTCGAAATGTCGCCGGACGTCTTTGCGGAAGACCTACCATCGTGTTTTTGATTTGAAAAATCAAAAAGCACGGGTTAGGGCTATCTTTTCGCGATAAACGCTTGATTCATATTTTAGTCGCTGCGACGTACCTATCAGTACGCCTCACTCCTAAAATATTTCATCTAAGCGTTTCTCATCGAAAATTCCACGCAAATAACAGTGTGTATAAATTGTATAAAATTACAAACGCCATCCGTAACGGCGACCGGTTTTTCGACGCACGAAATAGAAATCTTTGATTTTGTAATTGAGTGCAGAGAAAAGCGTATCGCCGCTATAATGGAGAATTGTTTGGGGTTTTTTATTTCATCAAAAATCAAACGACAAAACCGGTGCAATGACACCGCTCTTCCTTACGTTGTAACGTATTTCGTCACGCTACGCCGTGCTTGCGAATGAAGACAAGTCAATAATTTAAACTTTTCATTCATTTTTCAAAATATTTTCTCGATTTTTTTATTTTCAAATTATATCATTCGTTATTTTCGTTGTGTGTTGGGTAATAATATTTGTGAAGGGTTAAAAATGTTGTGCGAATAGTTTGCACAGTTTTTAATTTATTTAAGGAGGTATTAATATGGAAGAAAGAAAAGGTGCTATCACATTTATGAAGGATCCGATGACTTTGATTGGACCGGAAGTAAAGGTTGGCGATAAGGCTCAAGATTTTGAAGCAACAAAGAAGGATTTAAGCGATTTTTGTCTATGTGAATTAAAGGGAAAGACTGTTGTTATCAGCGTTGTTCCTTCAATCGACACGCCGGTTTGTGAAGAACAAACCAAGATTTTCAACAAGGAAGCTTCTGATTTGAAGGATGTTGTTATTCTTACAATCAGCTGCGATTTGCCGTTTGCACAAGCAAATTTCTGCGCTGCAAAGGGTATTGACAATTTAATTATGTTGTCAGATTACAAGGCACACGATTTCGGAACGAAGTACGGCTTTTTGATTAAGGAACTCATGCTTCTTGCAAGAGGTGTCGTTATCATCGACAAGGAAGGCGTTGTGAAGTATGTAGAATATGTTCCTGAAGCAACGAATTTGCCTGATTTTGACAAGGCTCTTGAAGCTTTAAAGAGTTTATAGTTTAATAGCCCGCCGTTTTTACGTGCGGGTTTTTCTGTACTTAAGGAGGTTTTTATGGACGGTTTTATTTTTAGAAATCCGGTTAAGATTATTTTCAAGGAAGGCGCAGTCGAACATTTGAAGGAAGAGATTAAACCATACAATCGCATTCTTCTCGTTTACGGCGGCGGCAGTATTAAAAAGACCGGAATTTACGACAAGGTTATGAAGGGGCTCGAAGGAAAGTCTGTAACTGAACTTTCGGGGATTATTCCAAATCCTGAAACAACAAAGGTGTACGAAGGAATCGAGCTCTGTCGAAAAAATGACATAGATTTTATTTTAGCGGTCGGCGGAGGCTCGGTCATCGACTCCGCAAAAGCGATTGCCGCAGGGGCAAAGCTTGACGGCGATTTTTGGGATGAGCTTTTTATGAAGAAGAACGATATTACGGATGCGATTCCGCTTGGCTCTGTGCTTACAATGGTCGGCACGGGCTCCGAAATGAATTCGGGCGGCGTTATTACAAATCCGGATGTAAAGATTAAATGCTCATACGGAAATCCGCTTCTCTATCCGGTGTTTTCACTTCTCGACCCGACTTTCACATATACTGTTCCGAAAATTCAAATGGTTTCGGGAATTGTGGATATGTTCAGCCACATTATGGAAGTTTATTTCAGTTTGCCGGACGACGACAATATTTCGGACAATTTGAGCGAAAGTTTGATGGCGGCGGTTATAAGAAATGCGCGCGTTGCAATTAAAAATCAGGAGGACTACGGCGCAAGAAGCAATTTAATGTGGATTGCAAGCCTTGCAATAAACGGTCTATTGGCGCTCGGCAAGGGCGAAGATTGGCAAAGTCACACGCTTGAGCACACGCTGAGCGCATATTATCACATTCCGCACGGTCTCGGTCTTGCGATTGTGCATCCGCATTATTTGAAATATGTTTACAAGGGTCACGGCGAAAAGTTCAAGAGATTTTTAAAGAGAGTTTTCGATGTTGATGCAAGTGGAATGAATGAAGATGAAGCAGCGGAACTTGCAATCGAAAAGATTCAGGAATTTTTCAAGGAACTCGGCGCTCCGACAAAGCTTCACGAGATGGATATCGACGAGTCGAGACTCGAAGAGATGGCAATGAATACGGACGAGTTCAAGGTCGATTATTCGGATTTGAAGCACGAAGACATTTTAAAGATTTATAAATCTGCTCTTTAGAGGCGCGACATGACGATTATTTCAACTTGGGAGATAAGTTTTCAGGGCGTGAAGATTGCGCGCGACCTTTTGAAAGAAGGAAAGAGTGTTGAAGATGCGATTTGCGGGCTCATAAACGATATCGAGCTCAATCCAGATTTTCACAATGTGGGTTATTCGGGGTGGCCGAATGAAGAGGGCGACGTTGAGCTTGACGCAGCAATTATGGACGGCGATACTTTGAGCTTCGGAGCAGTTGCATCTATGAGAAATATAAAGACGCCGGTTTCCGTTGCGAGACTTCTTGTCGGTAGACCTTATGACAATTTCATTGTGGGCGACGGTGCGCTTCAATTTGCACTTGAAAACGGTTTTAAGAGCGAGGAACTTTTGACTGAACCTGCAAAGGCAAGATGGCTGCAAAAGATTCACGACATGACTGACCTTGACAAGGGACACGACACCGTCGGCTCGGTTATTGCAAGCGGCGGTAGAGTTGTAGCTGCAACTTCGACGTCGGGACTTTTCATGAAGAGAAAAGGAAGAGTCGGCGACTCACCGCTTGTTGGTCCGGGGCTTTATGCAGACAGCGAAATCGGAGGAGCAACTGCGACCGGAGTTGGCGAAGATATTATGAAGGGAACGCTTTCTTTTCAAATTGTGAATCTTATGAAGTCGGGAATGAGTCCGAGCGAAGCCGCGGGAAAGGCAGTTAAAGATTTGCACGAAAATCTCATAAGAAAAAATCAAAAGCCGAGAGATTTTTCCGTAGTTTGCGTGAACAAAGACGGAGAATGGGGCGCCGCTTCAAACAGAGATGAATTTCCATTTGTGGTTTGCACGGGCGATGAAGTCGAATATTATGTTTCGAAAGATTTCGGCAAAGTTTATGAAAAGAGAAAGAATCAATATGACATTTAAAAAGTGGGGAAACCCACTTTTTTTATTTTATTTAAAAAAATTTTTTGAAAAAAATTGATAGAAAAATTTGCGTACATATTTTTGAAAAAAATCGCGTCGACTTATTTCATTTTTTTAATTGTGAGAAACTGCTTTGTCAAAACTAATTGTAGAAAATATTGAAATTAATTTTTGTATCAATTATTTTTATTTGACTTTATAAGAAGTTGCATATTTATTTTCAGAGTTTTAAAAAGTTTGAGAAATATTTACGCAACACTTGTTTATTTAGCGTAACAATAAATTATTTAATATTTTACACAGTTTACACAATTGAGAAAATGGAGATTGAATATTATCAAATCAAGTTTGACAAAGAAAATCATATATCGTATAATAATCGACGGTAATGAAAATCATTATCAAATTATAAAAAGGAGAAAACTATGAGACAAAGATTATTGAGTTTGTTCACTGCGGGCGCAATGATTTTCAGTTCAATGGTCGGACTGACGACGAATGTTCGTGCAAGTGAAAACGTGGAAACGGTCAACCTCTTTGAGGGCGAGACCGGTGTTGAGACACATGGAAACGGTCTAATGATGATCGACAATGTGTCAGAGAAGTGGAGCGGGAATTCTGCTGATGCAGATGTTCAGCCGGTTAGCTATGTTTTAACCGAAAAGGATTTCGGAGAGAAAACAGTTTATATTGTGGAGCTCAGCTCTGAGGAGATGAGAGGTGCAGTTAAGGAAGCACTTTTAAAGCTACCGCAAACGGAAATTAAGTACGAGTATAATATTTTATTTAATGGGCTTGCTATTGAGACCGGAGATGGATTTTTGGACTATATTCTTCACATTGATGGAGTAAAAAGTGTTGAAAGAGCCGAAAAAGTTATTCCACTCATGGAAAATGCAAGAGAACTTACTCATGTAAATGAAGCAAGTGACTATTTAAAAGAAATCGGTGCGGATGAAAATTCAATCGGTAGAGCATTCGACGGAAGAGGAATGCTTATTGCAAATATCGACAGCGGAATGGATGCAAGACACAAGGATATGCGTCTTGATCCGGAAGCTGAAAAAGTTGCAAAGATAAAACAACCGACCGAGTTCGGTATGTCGATGAAGATTCCGCACGGATTCAATTATATGGACGGCGGCAAGGATACTGTCGACAATTATCCTGACGGCAGTTTTTATCATGACCCGCACGGAATGCACATCGGTGGGATTTTAGCGGCAAATGCTACAGCTGAAGATTTGAAAAATCACAGAGGTATAAGAGGCATTGCGCCTAATGCACAAGTGTTGTCATATAAGATTTACACATATACAAGCGACGCTTTTGCAGGAGACGAAACGATGTTCCATGCCTTTGAAGACTGTATCAAACATGATGTTGACGTTATTTCTATCAGCTCAGGTTTCCATGGAACCGGTTTAAAGGGCGAGAAGTATTGGGGTGCAATCAGAACGCTTCGTGAAAAAGGAATTCCGGTTTGCGTTGCAACAGGTAACTATGCGACTGCTTCATCGGACTCTTCATGGGACAGATATGCTAACAACGCTCTTAACATGACCGATACAGGTAATGTTACAAGAACAGCTGCACATGAAGACGCAATTGCAGTAGGTTCTGCAAGAAATACAAAAATCAGATTTAATGCTGTTAAGATTGGCGACGAGGAGTTTAAGTACTCACAAATAGGGGCATTCTTTGATAAGAATAAATTTAAAGCCGGCGATTACAGTTTTGTTTATCTTGGAAAATGTCAAGACGAAGACATACTTGGTAAAGACTTAGAGGGCAAAATCGTTGTTATGGATAGAATTTTCTCAACTGATATGAAGTATGCTTTTAAGAAAGTTCGCGATAAAGGTGCTGTCGGTGTAATTGTTGTAAACACAGTTTCATACTACAACCGAGACGACTGGGAAGCAATTCCGGCTATGGGCTATGAAGAAGATGAGAAGACTAAGGTACAAGTATTTTCTATTTCAGGAGAAGACGGGGTTAAGCTTTGGTCGATGATTAAATCATACGACGGGGATACAGATTATAAGTCTGACAGAGAATATCGTGTTGATATGAACAAGTACAATAAATTAAAGCCGACTGTAGGACAAGAAAATAAACTTTTACTTGACTTCAATGTAGACGATATAATTCTTGATGAAAAAAGAAGCGTCCCGGCAGGTTCAACAAGCTGGGGACCGAGAAACGACCTTCTCTTGAAACCTGACGTTTCAGCTCCTGGTAAAAATATTTATTCAACGCTGAATGTCGTAGGAAATGATCCGACGAAGGATTCGAGATACGGAAATATGAGCGGAACATCGATGGCAACACCGGTTGTTTCGGCTTCGACGGTTCTTATAAGACCGAGACTTAAAGAGCTTGTGGAAACAAAAGTATTAAAAGATATGGGCATAGACTTGGTCTCACTTACTAAGATTATGCTACAAAACACAGCATCGCCGATGCTTGATGAAACGACAGAAAACGACGGAAAATATTTATTTGCCTCACCGAGACAACAAGGTGCGGGACTTATAAATGTTCTAAAAGCATCAAAGAACAATGTTATTGTTTCATCAAAAGCTTTGGGAAGCGATGGAGAAACGAACAGCTACGGCTCTGTAAGTTTGAGAGAAATAAAATCAGGTGAAAAAACATTTACTATTACACTGTCAAACACATCTGACAAAGATATTAAATTCACAGTGAGCGCATCGCCTGTTACAACAGACGGCAATATGCCGAAACTTAAACTCGATGAATTAAACAGTACCGAAGATAAGGGTAAGACAGTTGCAGAAATTCACCCGGAAATTGTTAACGGAGCAGAGATAAAGTTTGATACTGAAGAAATTACAGTTCCTGCAAACTCAAACTTCAATTTGTCCGCAACAATGAAGACGGGAGATGCACACAATCAATTCGTCGAAAGCTTTATTAAATTTGAATCAAAAGATGAAGAAGCAAATCCTAGCCTAAGCATGCCGGTTATGGGCTTTGCAGGCGATTGGAACAACGAACCGATTATAGATAAGTGGGCATGGGAAGAAGGCTCGAAGTCGGCTGAAGTTGTCGGATATGATGAGAATGGAAAACCGAAAAGACCTGGAACATTGAACTCAGGTGTAGGTGGAGATCACGACATAGATGACTTCCACCCGGCAGGAGTGATACAAAACACTAAAGATGGAAATCCGAAACTAAAACAAGATCCGGAACTATTTAGTTTGAACAATAATATAAGCTTGAATAATTCCGTAAGTAGAAGTGATGTAGTAAAAGATTTTGAAGCAATTCCTAATGTTACGCCGAGCCCACTTATTTTGAGATCTGCAAGCAATGCAAAAATCTCAATTGTTGATGCAACGAAGACTAGAGATCTTAAAGTCATGAACGTTTCTCAATTTGTGCGCGGCATACTAAATTCTAAAAGAAATACAGCATCCGGACTTAAACCAAGTAGACTAAAGATACTAGGTGATCTTAAGTGGGACGGTAGGATATATAATCCTCACCATGTAGAAAAGAAAGAATTTGGCGGAAAAGAATATGAAGAGATAATTGGCGGAGAATATCCGCTTGCTGAAGGACAATACTACTACGAGTTTATGTATAGACTTACACCTGACTACCCATGGCAAAAGTCATATATACCTGTTAAGATTGACAACACTAAACCAACGATAGAGTCAGTCGATGTTACAAATCCTAATAAGATTAAGATTGTAGCTAAGGACACTTATCACAAGCAAAAAGAAGAATTTAAAGACAGAACTTTCTACCTTACAGACCAAGTCGAAATGCCGGAAAAGTTTGAAGAAGTTGAAAGAAAAGTTTGGTTTGTTGGTGCAAACCTTGACAAAGACTATGATGATACTAAGAAATTAACTGTTTATAATGAAGATGACGGTAGCTATGTGATAGAAAATATTTCCAAAGATTTGATAGGAAGCAAAGTAACTATAGCAGCTCTTGATGGCGCAAGTAACGTTTCTGATGAATATGTTTTAAAATTTGTAAAACCTCAAGATGGAAAAGTTGAAGTTAAGCTATTTAGAATTGAAAGAAAAATGGTCGGCTTTAATGAAGAAAAGGAAGAAATTCTTATAACTGAAGTGGAAATTGATGAATCAAAATTTGGCAAAAAAGAAGAGTCAGTGCCGTCTGAAGATAATAAAGATGACGATGATGAAACTACACAAGATATGCCTGACTTTGAAATTTACGAAGGCAGCACATATAGAGAACTTGAAGAAAAAGATTTAAGAAAAGATATAGTGAACCCGCTTTTAAAAGAAGGAGAAAATCCATTTACACACGAAAAAATCACAGAAGAAATTTATGCTGTTTATGACGAAAACGGGCAACCGACTCAATATGAAAACGGAGAGCCACTGCAGTATCACGACGAGACATTGGAGGAACTTAAAAACGATGGATTCATCGGTATGATGACACCTAATGAAGACGGCGGCTTCAACATTCGCGGAAAGATTTTAAATGCTAATAAGAAGACTAAAGTGTATTTTGCGTCAAAAGGAATGGACAAGCTATCTAGAACAGCTAAAGTTAAAACTTTAAACTATAATGATAAAGACAAAACACTTGAATTTGATTTCTATGCTAATGTAAATGATGGTGACTCCAAAAAAGATTACAATGATGAAGTTTATATAACCGCAAGCAATGCTTCTAAGGAGAAAACAATTAAGATTAGAATGCCAAAGAGAGAGGTTAAGAAGGAGAAAGGAACGGCTCCGGTTATACCTGGCTTACATTCTATTGAAGACTCAGCAACAGGTGATTTCAACAACAAAGTTAAAGTTGTGGATGTGAACGGTAAAAAGAGATATTTTGTAAAAACATCATTTAAAATAGCAGAGGGATATACAATAAAGCTTGTTTGCTACAACCCGGGCAAGAATGGACTCGAAGCAATTCAAGAAGCAAAATATTATTCAAGCAATGTGTCGGATAAATACATCGATATTGAAATACTTCCGGGATTCAATATGCTTAGGATGGAAGTGTTTAAGGCTGACAAACAAAATGAAGTAAATGAAAATAATATTTATGAATCAAAAGGTTTCTGTTTATACTATGATGATGACGGTCCGGAACTTGATATGAATACTGCAAGTTTTAATCCTGATACAGATGGAACTTTATATATAAAGAAGAGCCCGCTTGTTGTTGAAGGCGTTGTAGGCGACAAGGGCGGATTCAACTGGCACATGAGAATAAACGAAAGCATGGTTGATGAGTATCTTATTTATGGAGATTTAACAAGTGACAACCACAGACCGTTCAGAGTTGAAATCCCATGTAAGGACAAAGATATTATGGACTGGAATGTAAAAGACTATGCGGGCAATTCTCCTGATAATTTTATGGCACAACATATAATAAGAATCGATAACAAAAAGCCGGAAATTAAAATTGAGCCTGAAGTTCGAGGTGATGACTACAATATAAGTGGTGAAAATTCAAGATTAGGCATAACGATAACGGACAAGGTCGACAACGACGACAATGGAAGCATAATGCTCAAAGAAGTTTTTGTAAACGGCGAAGCATATGATGCAAACAAAAAGCTTGAAGATTACACTTCAAACGACGGCAAGTACACTATATATGTTCGTGCAGTTGACTATGCGTATAATGCGAGCGTAAAGACTTATATTTATGATCCGAATGCAACTGGGGACAAAATTGAAGAAGTAGCAAATGAAGAAGTTACTGTTATAGTTGACAGAGATAACGGAGACAGAGTACAAGAATTCAAAGTGGAAAAAGGCGAGGATTTCACTTTGCCGGAAGTAGACTTTGAAATTCCTGAAGGAAAAGTTTTTGCGGGATGGGATATTGATGGCAAGGTTAGAAATGCAGGAGAAACCATTTTAGTTGACAAAGATACAACTGTTCGTGCAATATACAAAAATAAAGAGGAAAAGGTTTATGTAAATATTCACTTTGAAAGAAACGGCGGACGTGGCAACATGGAAGATATTAAAGCTGAAGTCGGAGCTAAGGCTAAACTTCCGCTAAACGGATTTGATGCACCGAGCGATAAAACTTTTGACTGTTGGATGGTCAAGGGAGAAAAGAAAAATCCGGGAGATGCGGTTGTTGTTGACGGAGATTTGACGGTTACGGCGATTTGGAAAGCTGAAATGAAAAAACCGGATAAAAAACCGGATGTTCCGTTCGTCCCGCACACTCCGGAGGAAGGACATGATTATTTCAAACCGCACAGAAGAATAAATAACAAAAAAGATATGGCTAAAGAAAAGAAAAACGAAAATAAAACAAAAACTGCTAAAGACGAAGGTAAAAAGACAACCACCGATGTGAACACGGATTACAATTCGCATTGGGCAAAAAATGCAATCGTCGAATGTTTCAACAAGGGTATCTTTAATGATTTTGCAAACAAGACTGTATTTATGCCGGAAAAACCGACAACAAGAGCGGAGTTTGTGACTGCACTTGGAAGGCTTATGAATATAAATACTGCGGAGTTTAACAAAAACATATTTGAAGATGTCGACAGCAATGAATTTTACACACCGTTTATTAATTGGGCAGCATCGAAGAAGATTGTTTTAGGTGTTGATGCAAAGCATTTTGAGCCGAACAAGACTCTTACACGTGAACAAATGGCTACGATTATCGTAAGACTATTTAGAACTTACGGCTATAATTTCGAGACAAATCTTATGAAGCCTATTTATAAAGATGATAAAGAAATTTCAGATTGGGCAAAAGAAGAAATTTATGAACTTACAAATATCGGAATTGTTCAAGGAAATGCCGATTCAACTTTTAACCCTAAAGGATATTTAAAACGAGGAGAGCTTGCAGAGCTTGTTTTAAAACTTACAAAAAAACTTGAGAAATAGTTTTCCCCCTTGTGGGGGTACATAGATTGGTTGTCTTTGTGATTGACACAAGGTGCGCCATGTGATATAATTATTATAATCTTTTCGAAAGGAATGCGAATGTTATGAAATTCACACCGAATGAAATTATGAAAAAAATGCTTCATGTGCTTGAGTATGTGATTTGTGTGATTATTTTGATTGCAGTTGTCGCAGGTCTTCCCGATTTATTCAGATATATTTGGGATTTTGCGAAAAATCCGTCTTCAATCATAAGCTACAGAGCATTTTCGGATTTTCTTAAGCATGCGCTGATGTTGGTTGTTGGAATCGAGCTTATTTATATGATTATAAGCCACCAAAACGAAAATATTTTGACGCTTGTTTTATTTGTTATTGCGAGAAAGATGCTTGTTTTTGCGGACGGAATGGTCGACATTTTGATTGGAACTGTAAGTATTGTTTTGATTTTCATAACGCTCAAGTTCATCGTAATTAGAGAGTATTCGATAAAGAAGTTTGACGGAACTTTTTCTGCAAGCATTTCCTTGAGGGATTTGAAAAATAATCACAATATGAATATTGATTCTTCGGAAAACACACTTGGTGGTCTTGTTGCAAGACTTGCCGGTGAAGCAGGAAAAAAGCCGAACGAAGGAGATATTTATTCGTACGGAGGTTATGATTTTTCAATTAAGAAGATGACCGACGGTGTCATTGATCGTATTTTAATTACAAAGAAATAGCTTCGGCATTTCGATTTGCACTTGTAGCTCAGTTGGATAGAGCAACGCCCTCCTAAGGCGGAGGCCGGAGGTTCGACTCCTCTCAGGTGCGCCAAAATTCGGGAAGGGGTAAAACCTTTCCTTATTTTATTTGTATGTGTAGCTCAATGGATAGAGCGTTCCCCTCCGGAGGGAAAGGCTGGGGGTTCGATTCCTCTCACATACGCCATTTGCATATTTACAGATTTTAATATATAATTGTAGTAGAACAGGTGATGCCTGAGACTCGATTAAAAGTGTTTTAAAAAGGGAGGATACCTTTGAACGATTTAGTTTATGTAGTTGACGATGAAAAAACGATTACGGATATAGTAAAATTTAATCTCGTGCAGGAAGGATTTGAGGTAAAGACTTTTCCGGACGGAAAGGAAGCGCTTGAAGCGGTTTATGAAAAGCCGTGCGACCTTATGCTTCTTGACGTTATGATGCCGGGCATCGGTGGCTTTGAAGTGCTTAAAACTTTGAGAAAGACTTATACATTCCCGATTCTTATGCTCACAGCAAAGGAAGAGGAAGTGGACAAGGTTTTGGGTCTCGAACTTGGCGCGGACGATTATATCGTTAAGCCTTATTCGATGAGAGAATTAATCGCACGTGTCAAGGCAAATCTTAGACGTGTGCAAACGCCGAACACTGCGGGCGATCTCACAAAATTTGGGGATCTCGTCATCGATTCGGGAAAATATGAAGCACAGATTGACGGAGAAAGTGTGAACTTGACGACGAGAGAGTTTGAGCTTTTAAAGTTTTTGTCGGACAGCCAAGGACAAGTTTTTACGCGTGAGCAACTTCTTCAAGAAGTTTGGGGTTATGAGTATTTCGGCGACATTAGAACTGTCGACGTTACGATTAGACGTTTGCGTGAAAAGATTGAAAAACCGGGCGAAGATCCGAGATATATTATTACCAAGAGGGGAATTGGTTATTACTTTGGAGGATAGAGATGCGTTCAATTAAGTGGAGATTTGTTTTAATTTATTTTCTACTTGTGCTTGCAGTTCTCCTCATCGTTTCGACTTCCATCATCGGAAGGCTCGATTCGACGCTCACAAACGACAGAATTATGAGCGTGAAAAATCAAATAAATTCGCTCCTATCAAGCTCGAGTTATTTCTCGGGTGAGCTTTTAGATGAAAATATCAGAGGTATAAAGGCGTCTTTGAATGAAAGGCGATTTTCAGATACCGATGATATTTTTGTGCTTTCAAGCGAAGATTTCGAAACGATTATCGCGTCAAAAACTGACGATATTTCCACATATGACGGGCAATATGCGTACAATATCGAGGAGCTGAACGTCGCATTAATAAAAGAGGGTTACGCCGGAATTGAAAAGAGCATTATTTTGGAGGACTACGAAACCGGCACTCGCACCGCACATTTGGTTGTGCCGATAACGGGCGTGGACAACAAGGTGAAGGGGCTTTGTTATGCGATTATAAATCTCGACGTTGTGACGACGACTCTTCAAAGTGCGAAGAGAATCATTTTCGACTCGGGGCTTATTGCGCTTTTAATAACAATTATTCTCAGCTATTTCATCGCTTCGGGCATCACGGGACCGATAAGACAGGTCACCGACGTTTCGAAGAGGATGAGTGAAGGGGACTTCAATCAACGAGTTGAGGTCAAGAGCGACGACGAAATCGGACAACTTTCAAGTATGTTCAATCAGATGGCGGTCGAGCTCAAAAACAATATTCAAAGAACCGAGCTTGAGCGTGCAAAGCTGAATACGATCTTTAACCAAATGCTCGAAGGCGTAGTTGCGGTCGACAAGTTCGGAAATATTATTCATATAAATGAAAAGGGACGCGACCTTTTCGGAGTAAACGGAGATATGCCGCTTTCCGAAATCGAGCTCCCTCTAAAGACGCTCGGACTGAATTCGGTCAATTTCCAAAATCCGTTCACTCTTGCGGGCGAATCCGATTTTGTTTTAAATGATAAAAACTACAGGATTCTCTATGCGCCGTTTGAGGACAAGGACTTGAACGTTGGCGGAGTCATTGCGGTTTATCAGGACATGACGAAGGAGAGAAAACTCGAGGACATGAGGCGTGAATTCGTTGCAAACGTCAGCCACGAACTTAAAACGCCGATTACATCGATAAAGAGTTATGCGGAAACGCTTATGAAATATCCGGTCGACGACGAGACGGCAAAGAATTTTTTGACCGTCATCGACAACGAGTCGGACAGAATGGCGCACATTGTTCGCGATCTTTTAATTCTTACAACGCTTGACTACAAGACCGAAGAGAAGAAACTCTCGCCGGTTTCAATAAATGAGCTTTCGCACTCGGCGGTTGAGAGAATGAGGCTGATGGCGAAAGAAAAGAATATGTCGATTTATGAGCATTATGAGGACTCGCTCTCCGTGCTTGCGGACGAGGAGGATTTGCTTCAAGTGATTATAAATCTTATTTCGAATGCCGTTAAATACACGCCGGAGGGCGGAGTGATTAATGTTTCGACGTCGACTGACGGGCGCTACAACTATGTTAGCGTTTCCGACAACGGCGTCGGCATAAAGCCTGAAGACCAAAAGAGAATTTTCGACAGATTCTATCGTGTGGAAAAGAGTCGCTCGAGGGCGCTCGGCGGTACGGGTCTTGGGCTCGCAATCGCGAAGGAAATGGTAAACAGCATGAACGGCGACATCAAAGTCGAAAGTGACGGCAGAAACGGCTCGACGTTCACACTGAAGTTCAAGGCGGTGGAAGACAATGGAGAGGCTTAAAAGCATTGTACTAGGCGTGCTTGTTTTGTTGTCAATCTTTCTTTCGTATGAGCTTCTTTTCAAAGACCAGGTCAAGGAAAATGAAGCGATAAAAATTGATGACAAAAATGTCATAAGCTACAAGCGGTTTTACAGCACAAATCCGAACAAAGAGCTCTTGGATGAGATTCCGTCGGACGAATTGTCAAATTTTGTCGCACGCGTAATTTCAAATTCAAAGAGCTTTCGAAACGAGGATGGAGATGTTTTTGATTTTAAAAAGCTCGGAGAGTCAAAAGATAATACGCCGCTTTCGCACCGCGGATATCTTGCGATTTCGGGTTTTGAAATTCCGGTAAAACTTTTGAATCTTTCGGCGGACTCCCGAATCGGAGATGTGCCGTTTGAATCTTTTGATAAATTTTTTATAGACAACAGTGAAAAAAGACTCTATATTAACACGAATATCGGTGTGAAGTCGGCTGAATTTGACGACGAATTTCACACGACGGAGTTTAAAAATGCAGTTCTTTTCGACGAGTTTTTTGTTCCCGAATCTACGAAAGGCGTGAACGCTTTTTCGGTTGTGCAAAATCCGATTTCGTCTTTCAGCAAAAAGGACAGACAAAGTTTTGCTGAAAAATTTTTGGGCACAAAAAATATATATGAGATTAACGAAAGATATTCATATATCTATTCGAGCGAAACTGCAAGCATCGAGATTAAGAAAAACGGGGACATAGTTTATCTTAGAAGCCCCGGACCGGAGAAGATGAACTCGAATCTCTTCGATTCACTCGTCGCATTCAAAAACTTTATAAAGACTTCGCTTCTTTCGTTTTCGGATTACCGAATTCTCTCTCTCGAAAATATTGAAAACAACGGTTTTAAAATTGTTTTTTGCCAAGGAAAACTGCCGCACTATTTAAAAGACGGCGAGTTTTATGAGGCGGAAATAAAGAATAATCGCATAACCTATTTCAAATACAATTCAGTCACGGTGAAAGCGTATATGGAAGTTTCGAGAAAGCCGGAAATAGGTACGTATAAAGCTGCATTTTTAAAGGATGAGGATGCATTTTTTATGTACAACGGACAAAACACCGGCAATATAAATGTTGTGGAGTTGAGGTGATCTTATGGACTGGAAAAAAGCTAAAACTCTGATGATCTATGTATTTATATTTATCAATGTGTTTCTCGTGTCGCTTCTTTACATCAGAAACAAGGACAGGGTCGACAATTTCGACATCGTGCCGATTTTGGAAAACCACGACATAAAACTCGAAGCAAAGATTCCGCAAAGCGTCACAAAGGACGTTTTGGAGCTCAACTACAAAGTGTTTACGGACGATGAAATTATGGCCAAATTTTTCGACAGTCCGGTTGTGAAGTCGACTCCGGAATCTTCAACATTTAAAGAAGGCGACAAATCGCTCATTCTTTTAAACAACAAACAGATTATTTATACCGATGCGCCCGAAGCGTCGGAGACAAAAATTGAAACGGGTGAAGATGCGGCGAAGTATGCTCAGGAATTTTTAAGAGAGCGTGACCTCGATTTCAATCTTCATGTGCAAAAATTTACGGAGAGCGCCAACAACAACTTTACAGTTGAGTTTGAAGAGGTCGAGCCGAACAGCGGATATTTTTTGGAAGATGCTTTTGCAATTGTTTATTTGAATGAAAACGGTGTGACGGGACTTAAATATCAGGCGTTTTCAGGAATAAATAAACTTGACGGAAAGGTTTCGATAAGGGACCCGAAGAGAAAACTTTTGAAAATTATAAAGGAGCCGATTGCAAAGGGACGCAGGATTGTTGACGTTTCGGTCAATTACTACTTCAACCCTTCGAATCTTCCGAGCGTTGAAAATATAGACAAAATTACAAGCGGCATTGCAAATCTCGCTCTTCGAGTGACTCTTGACAACGGCGCGATAATACAGATAGACTAGGTGATTTATTTGAAGTTTTTTTCACTTCAAAGCGGTTCAAATGGAAATTCGCATTTGATACAATCGAATAACACGAGCATTCTTATAGATTCGGGGCTCTCCGGAGTGAGAACAAAAAATATTCTTGCCGAGGCGGGCTTTTCGATTGAGGATGTTTCGGGCGTTCTTATAACGCACGAGCACGACGACCACGTGAGCGGTGCGGGGATTCTTTCGAGAAAGTTCAAAACGCCCGTTTATATAAATCCGGAAACTTTTAAAATGGCTACTTTAAAGATGAAGCGAATCGACGAATCGCTTCTCCACTTTATAGATGGCCCTTTTTGCATTGGGGACATTGAAGTGACACCGTTTCACACATATCACGATGCAATTGAGCCTTTGGGATATTTAATCGAGTGCGAGGGGAAGAAGATTTCCGTTATAACGGACACGGGCTTTATAAGCGACGAGGTTATGGCACTTACAAAAAATTCGGATTTTATTTATGTCGAGGCAAATTTCGACCCGATTATGCTGAAAAACGGTCCGTACACTCCGGCTCTTCAGGAAAGAGTGCGAGGAGATTTTGGACATCTCTCGAATTTCGAATGTGCGGAGTATCTTATAAATGCGATCGGAGAAAGGACACAAGCCGTTATGATTGGGCACATCTCGCTTTTTAACAACGATGAAGTGCTTGCGAAACTTACGGTTGAAAATGCGATTGCGGAGGCGGGACTCGACGTTCCGATTTTTGTTTCGTCGCGATTTAGACCGAGTGTGGTGATAGAAATATGATAAAAATTATTGAAACGGGAAAAATTCCAAAAGAATATCAGACTTTGATTGACGACTTTATAAAAAAGACGGGACCGTATGAGAAAGTGCAAATCGTGAGTTTAAAAGAAATTAAACTCAAAAAAGATGAGTCGAATTTGGGCGAGAAACTACGAGATGAAACACAAAAAGCGATTGAAGCTGCGAGCGGAAGGATTATTTTTTTGGATGCGAACGGAAAAAATCCCGATTCCGAAGAATTTAAAAATGAAATATTAAAATCGAAAAATATTGGAGAAACAATATCATTTGTGATTGGCGGCAGCTACGGTTTCGACCACGATATGATAAAATCATATGAAAAGATAAGTTTTGGAAGGATGACACTCCTTCATCATATGACGACGCTCATTTTGACGGAGGCGATTTATCGCTCGTTCAAGATGGCGCAAAACAGCAATTATAATAAATAATCGGGGGTTTTTATGGGAAAGGTATATATAACCGGACACAAAGTTCCGGACACGGATACAATTTGCTCCGCAATTTCATATGCGGAGTTTTTGAAAAAGTCGGGGAGAGCCGAGGCGGAGCCGATAAGACTCGGGGAAATAAACAATGAAACGAAGTTTGTTTTGGAGCGTTTTAATGTCAAGGCGCCGAGACTGAAGACGTCGATGCAACTGAAAGTGCACGATTTGGAGCTTGATGAACCGACAATAATTTACAGCGACACGCCGGTAAAAAGGGCGATTGAACTTTTACAGGAGAAAAAAACACTTCTTCTTTCAATCACGGATGAATACCACAAGCTCCTAGGAGTTTTGAGTCTCTCCGACGTGACGAAGTCGTATATGAATGTTTGGGACGATATGATTCTTCATCGCTCGAACACTCCGTTAAACAACATCGTTGACGTTTTGAGTGCGAAAGTTTTAAACGAAGCGAAGCGCGACCTCACGGGGAAGATGGTTGTCTATGCGATGGAGCCGGACGAACTCGGAGACAGAATAAAAAAAGGCGACGTCGTGATTGTGGGCGACAGAGACAATGCACAAATCGATGCAATCAAAAGGGATGTAAGCCTTATTATAGTTTCGGGCGGCTACAAAATGAAGGACGAAATTTTGGAGCTTGCGCGCGAAAAAAACATCAGTGTGCTTTCGACGGAGTTGAACAGTTTTATGGCTGCGCGCCTTCTTCCGCTTTCGATTCCTGCGGAATTTGTCATGACAAGTGGCGAGCTTAACGCAGTTCATATAAACGACACGGTCGACGAAGTGAAAGAAAAACTTGCGAAGACGAGATTTCGCTCATATCCGGTTTTGGATGACGAGGGGAAAATTGTCGGAAATCTTTCGAGATATCATTTGATTACCGGAAAACCGAAAAAACTTATTTTGGTAGACCACAACGAAAAAGCGCAGTCGGTCGACAATATCGATGAAGCGGAAATAATTGAAATCATCGATCACCACAGAATCGAGCCGGTTTCGACAAATGCGCCGGTGTTTTTTAGAAATGAACCGGTGGGCTCGACCGCGACGATTATAAGTAAAATGTTTTTCGAAGAGGGCATAAGACCGACAAAGGAAATTGCAGGGCTTCTTTCGTCCGCAATAATTTCGGACACGCTTTATTTCAGAAGTCCGACAACGACCGACGACGACAGAAGAATGCTTGAAAGAATGGCGGTCTACGCTGAAATCGAACCTGAAGAATACGCAAATGAAATGTTTAAGGCGGGCACATCGGTCAAGGGAAAATCCATTTCGGAGCTTTTAAATATGGACGTGAAAGAATTTACAATCATCGACGAAAGCGTTCGCATTGCTCAAATTTTTACACTTGACAAAGAAAGCGTTCTGGAGCTCAAATCCGAAATTCTTACGGAGATGAAAAAAATCAGAGAAGCGAAGGGCAACGACACATTTGTCTTTGTCGTTACGGACATTTTTGCGGAAAGCTCAATCGTGTTTGTTTGCGGGGAATATGGAGCCGAAATTGCGGGAGAATTTGGAGAAAAAATCGAGGACAGCGAATTTTTTGCGCCGGGACTTTTGAGCAGAAAGAAACAAATGGTTCCGAAAGTCACGGATGCGATTAAAAAAGCGAAGGAAAACTAAAATGAATCTTATTTTGGGAGCGATTGCGGGAGACATTGCGGGAGAACCGTACGAGTTTGGAAACAACAGAAATCCCGAAGCACCGCTTTTTACACCGCAATCAACTTTTACGGACGACACAATTTTAACGGTTGCGGTTATGAAAATCTGTCTGTCGAACGACTTCTCAACTGAAAATATCGCGGACACGATGGCGGACTTTGCAAGGCGATACCCTTCGAGCTACGGTGCGAGATTTGGGAAGTGGATTCTCGATAAAACTCCATACGGCTCGCTTGGAAACGGTGCGGCGATGAGAATTTCGCCGGTCTATTATCTTAAAAAAACTCTCGCCGAAAAAATCGAAATCGCCGAGAGAATCACAAATGTGAGCCACAACCACGAAGAGAGCATAAAATGGGTGACGGCACTTGTGCGACTTGCGGAACATTTGAAAGCGGACAAAGATTTTGACATTTCGGGATTTATGAAAAATGAATACGGAATAAATCTTACAAATGTGAAATATTTGAGAGAGAATTATGAATATTCCGAAAAAATTCAAAACACCGTTCCCGAAAGCATTGCAATCTTAAATGACTCGAAAAACTTTTCGGAAGTTTTGAAAAACTCGATTTCAATCGGAGGCGACGCAGACACCATTGCAGCAATCGCGGGCGGAGTTGCGGAAATCATTTATACGATTGACATTGAGACAAAAGAGAAAGTGTTTCGAAAATTGCCCGATGAGTTTAAGAAAATTGTAAGAAAATTTTCCGAAGAGTTCGCAGAATGAGTTTATAGAGCGAAATATAATTGATAAATTTAACGAAATATGTTAATATTTAGATAGAAAATAAGGAGGAGCGATATGTTTTTTTATCAACAACTTGAAAATGATTTGTACAGAATTGGAGTGAACGACAGACGCACGGCGAGATTTGAAAATATGTTCCCGATGCCGGACGGAGTAAGCTACAATTCATATCTCATAAAGGATGAAAAGAAAGTTCTTTTTGATACTGTTGACGCATCTTTTATTAATGATTTTTATTCAAATTTAAACCATGCGCTTGGCGAAGACAAGCTCGACTATCTTGTAATCACTCACATGGAGCCGGACCACAGCTCAGCAATAAATATGGTTTTAAAGGATCACCCGGATTGCAAACTCGTGGGAAATAAAAAAACTTTCCAATTTATGGAACAATTCTTCGGCGATAAATTTACCGACAGATATTTGGAAGTTAAAAACGGCGAAACGCTTGAAATAGGAAAGAGAACACTCGAATTTGTGTTTGCACCGATGGTCCATTGGCCGGAAGTAATGTTTGTTTTGTCGAGCGAAGGAGAACTCTTCAGCGCCGACGCTTTCGGAACATTCGGAGCGATTGAAGGACACTACTCAAGCGACTTGATTGACATGGACAGAGCTTTTATTGACGAAGCGAGAAGATATTACATCAACATCGTCGGAAAACAAGGTCGCTCAGTTTCGGCAGTTCTAAAGAAACTCGAAGGCAAAGAAGTCAAAATGATTTTACCTTTGCACGGACCGATTCACAGACAAAAAGAAAAAATCGAATACTTTATCGACAAATATAAAACTTGGGCGGGATTTGAAAGTGAAGAAGACGGAGTCTTGATTGCCTACTCTTCAATGTACGGAAACACAGAAGAAGCGGCGGACATGCTCGCATATGAACTTTCGGAAAACGGCGTGAAAAACATTCACATCTACGACGTTTCCGAATACGACTACAGCTACATCATCTCCGATGCGCACAAATTCTCAAACTTCGTATACACCGCAATCAACTACAACACCGACCTCTACCCGAGAATGGATGCATTCTTGAGAGAACTCGTCGGCACCGGCTTCCAAAATAGAAAAGTCTCAGTTATCACAAACATGAGCTGGGGCGGAAGAGCCGAAAAGATTGCCGAAGAAATTTTGGCAAACGCAAAACTTGAAAAAATCGGCGAAACAATCTCTCTAAAATCTTCACTCGATGAAGAAAAAGTGGGAGAGATTAAGGAGCTCGCCAAAGCTATTGCAGAATCAATGAAATAGGATGTATAAAAAAGGCGTTTAATGCGCCTTTTTTATTTGCGGTCTATTTTGCGACCTGCTTGCAAACGTCAATTATTTGATTGCTCGGAGTGCACTTGAGCACACCTGCGCAATCAAAAATTGAGTATGCGGCGCATCTCATCAAAATATCCTCGCAAACTGATTTTATATCTGCGGTCTATATGTGAATTATTATATAAAAGAAGAAAACGCCGCCGTAGCGGGACGGCACTGTGTGTCCTCCCGCAAAAAAACCTCACTCCTAAAATATTTCATCTAAGCGTTTCTCATCGAAAATTCCTAGCAAATGGATTTTATAATTGCGCGTAATTAATTGTAGAAACTTGAAAACACTGCCGTAGCGGGACGGTTCTGCGAATCCTCCCGCCTAAACACCTGCGCGATCAAAAATTGAGTTTGCGGCGCATCTCATCAAAATATCCTCGCAAACTGATTTTATATTTACGGGATTTTCGCGATAAAGTTTTGAGGCTGTATTATTTTTTGTACGCAGAACGTAGCGGCTGGCATACGTTACAACGTGAAAAAGAAATCTTTGATTTCGTTTTTGAGCGAGAAGTAACGACGTCCTGCCGCAAAAAGCCTCACTCCTAAAATATTTCATCTAAGCGTTTCTCATCGAAAATTCCTCGCAAATAACGGCGAAGATTAATTGTAGAAAATTGCAAACGCCGTCCGTAACGATGGCACTTTGTGTCCCGCTGCCAATAGGGAGAATTGTTGACAAAGAGCCTTTTATTCATTAGAATGTCCCTTTATTTCCGTGCCCGGATTTAATGGGGCATTATATTTTTTGCTACATATTTTATTGTTATCAAGATAAAGCAGGTGGGTATAAATTAGAAGGAGGGATATTATGAATCAGAAAATTGTTATTTCAGCTTTAGTATTTGCTTCGATTTTTATTTTCGGTTGCAAAAAAGATGTGGAACCTAAAAAGCCGGTTGCACTTATCGAGGGAGACGAAAACAAGGCGGCATATAACGAGTTTTTAAAGACAAATCTTGAGACGATTTTAAATGATGAAACCGCATTGGAAAACAATTTTGTTTATTCGCCGTTTTCGTACAGGAGGGCGCTTGAAAGTTTGACTCTTGTGACGGATGATTTTACCGACAGTCCTTATTTCGGAGCTAAGCTTTTAAAGGATGCCGACGGAAACAATTTCAAGTCGAAGACGGAAGTAATTTTGAACAAAGATATGTTTAATATTAAAAACAAGGTTGACGAGTTTGTATTAAAAGATTTTCCGGGCGGCGCAGAGGACGAGTCGAAAAAGATTCAAAAGGATGTTTTGGGAGAGGTTATTTTGACACCTTCATACAAACCTGAGAATGCACTCGTGGTTTTAAATGCGACGGCGTTTGAAGGAAAGTGGGCGGAGGCTTTCGAAAAAAGTCGAACCTACAAGGATAATTTCACGACAATTTCGGGAGATGTTGCCCGGAAGGATTTTATGCAAGGAAATATCGACAATGTTGTTCTACAAAATGAGCTTGTAGACATCGGTAGAAAGAGTATGGAAACGCCGGGGGACTATGCATATTTTTTGGATGTGAAAAATCCGACATCGGAAAATATTTTGGAGGTTGCAAGAGAGCTTCCAGGATATATTGAGTCGATGGAAAATCTTTCGACAAGTCTCGGAGTGAGCGAAAGAGAAACTGTATTTCTCGCTGTGCCGAAGTGCGACATCAAAACGAATGTAGATATTTTGGAGCTTGAGAAAAAGGGCGAGAACAAAGAGATTTTTGAGAAAGTAATTGACACAAATGACAATCTCGAAAGATTAAGCGACGAACCGCTTTTTATTTCGGACATAAAACAAGCTGCATCTTTTAAGATGGACGAAAATAAAATCGTGGCGAAAGCGGCGACGGAAATTACGATGGAGACTATGATGGCTCCGGCGGACGAACCGTTTGAAATAATCCTCGACAGTCCGCATTTTATAGTCACGACAACAAACGGCGTGATTACATTTGTTGCGCTTGTTGTGAAGTAGATATAAATTATTGCACGTGATGGGCGTGCAATTTTTTTGTATTAATTATAAAATTTCAGACAATACTTTAAATCTCATACTATATCATCGAATAAACAATATAAAAATATGGTATAATTAAGTATAATATTTGCCGGAGAGGAGGGATACTTTGAACTTAAAAGACTATCTTGGAGAAACAAATCTATATGATAAAAAAGAAAAATTAGAAATAAATAAGCCGAAGTCTTGGTTAAAATCTGTGTCAGCCTTTGCTAATATTAGAGGTGGGAAGCTAATATTTGGAGTAAAAGAAGATAACACAATTCTTGGACTTAGTGACTATCAAGAAGTTTCTGAAAATATTTCTGAAATCATCAAAACTAAAATGGATCCGAATCCGGAATTTGATATGGAAATAAAGGAAATTGATGGAAAAGTTATATTGATTTTAAGTGTATTTGACGGAAAAAACACTCCATACTTTGTAGTAGATGGTGGAACGAGAACAGCCTACAAAAGAATAGGAAATCAAAGTGTCCCTGCCAATAGAATGGACTTATTTAATTTATCGCTAAAAGGAGAACATATGAGTTACGATTCTCTTCAGTCAAAGAAAAGATTAGAAGATGTAACTTTTAAAGAGCTTAGCATAGAATATAAAAATAGGACAGAGAAAGAATTTGAAGTTAAAGATTTGAAATCTTTTGGACTTGTAAATGAGGAGGGAAACCTAACCATAGCAGGAGCTTTATTTGCAGATAACTATCAAGTTTATCAGTCAAGGGTATTTTGTACTAGATGGAATGGGATTACTAAAGCGAATGGTCGAATAGATGCTTTAGATGATGCTGAATTTGAAGGAAATATAATTTATCTTTTAAAAGCGTCTTTGGACTTTGTGAAAAGAAATTCAAAAAAGATGTGGAAGAAAGGTCCGGTTTATAGAATAGAATATCCGGAATATCCGGAAAGGGCAGTCCAAGAAGCTATAGTAAACGCATTAATCCACAGAGATTATTCTGTGATAGGTAGTGAAGTTCATGTAGATATATATGACGATAGGTTAGAAATATATTCTCCTGGAGGAATGTATGACGGAACATTCGTGCAGGATCTCAATCCGTTGAATGTATCTTCCACAAGACGAAATCCAATCATAGCGGATGTATTTGCTAGAATGGATTTAATGGAAAGACGAGGATCCGGACTCAGAAAAATTATAGAAGCTTATGAAGCTGAAGAAAATTATAAAGAAGAATTAAAGCCGGAGTTTAAGTCGACAGAATCTTCTTTTATTACGATTCTAAAAAATCTAAATTATGACACCCAAAATGTCACCCAAAATGTCACTCAAAATGTCACCCAAAGTGAGGGACAAAATGACGGTCAAAAATTAAAGCCAAGTGATAGGCGTTATAAAATTCTTGAAATAATAAAAAATAATCCTAAAATAACTGCCTATGATTTATCTAAACAATTTAATGTAACTGACAGAACTATAAAAAGAGATTTAAAAATTCTCACAGATGAAAAAACCATCGGGTATATAGGAAGCGCTAAAAATGGATATTGGATAGTAAACGAATAAAGTTAATAAGAAAATCGACTTGTCGCATGAAAAACAAAATAGTCGGATAAAAGTAATGAACTCATTCTCGACAGTCCACATTTTATAGTCACGACAACAAACGGTGTGATTACATTTGTTGCGCTTGTTGTGTAGTAGATTTTTAAAATTATTGCACGCATATCGCGTGCAATTTTTTTATATTTTTTGGAAAGGAAATTTTAATTTTATCTTAATCTTTTTCTATTGACAAAGTCTTCTTAAGTATATATAATATTTATTGAGAATCAAGGGGCGAACCCCTTGACTTTTTGGTGTTTATTATTGTATAATAAACTATATCTCAGATTTATAAAAGCTTGGGAGGTGAAGCGAATGAGAGATAGTATCACCTTAGAATGCACTGAGTGCAAACAAAGAAATTATGTGACAGACAAGAACAAGAAAAACACTACTGACAGAGTCGAACTCAAGAAGTATTGCAAGTTCTGTAAAAAGCACACAGTACACAAGGAAACAAAATAGGAAAGGAAGAGAGCATGGCTACAGAAACAAAAGTTGAGAAAAAGGGCAAATTGGCAACTTACATCAACGGCGTTAAAGTTGAAAGTAAGAAAGTTGTTTGGCCTTCATTCAAAACGGTAACGAACTATACCGCAGTGGTTATCGCAGTTAGTATCCTTATCAGTCTCATTATTTACGGACTCGATTTAGGTATTGGTTATCTTTATTCACTAATTTTAAAGTAAAATGACCGACGACAGAAAAAAAGATGCCAAGTGGTATGTGGTTCACACATACAGCGGCCACGAAAACAAAGTCAAAGCAACCTTGGAAAAGATGGTTGAAAACAGGGGACATATTGACGATATTTATGATATTGTCGTGCCGATGGAAAACTACTACGACAAGGACAATCCGGGAAAGGTTAAACAAAGAAAGAGTTATCCGGGTTATGTTCTTATAAATATGGTGGTTGATGACGATTCATGGTATTTGGTCAGAAACACGAGAGGGGTTACAGGTTTTGTTGGTCCCGGTGGAAAGCCGGTCGCACTGACGGACAGAGAGCTCAAAGGTCTCGGAATGGTTGATCAAATTGAAAAGAAGCCGGTTGATGTCAAAGCAGGAGATAGAGTTTTGATTATGAGCGGCGCTATGCGTGATCAAGTGGCAACAGTCCAATCTGTTGATGAAAAGACTAGAAGATTAACTGTATTTGTTGAAATGTTCGGAAGACAAACAGTCACCGAACTCGATTTCGATCAAATAGAAAAGATTTAATTTAATGAAGAGGTGGAAGAAGCGCTCCCTTCGTACCACGATATATTTAAGGAGGAAATTATGGCAAAAAAAGTTCAAGCAATTGTAAAGTTGCAAATCCCTGCAGGAAAGGCTACTCCTGCACCACCGGTCGGTACCGCTCTCGGACCTCACGGTGTTAATATTGTTCAATTTACAAAAGAATTTAACGCTAAAACAGCTGATAAGGCAGGACTTATTATTCCGGTTGTTTTAACGGTATATCAAGATAGGTCGTTTACCTTTATTACAAAGACTCCGCCGGCTGCTGTTTTAATTAAAAAAGCTTTAAAACTTGATTCAGCATCAGGAGAACCAAACAAGAAAAAAGTTGGTAAGTTAACTAAGGCTCAATTAAAAGAAATAGCAGAAACAAAGATGCCGGACTTAAATGCAGCAGATATTGAAGCTGCAATGAGACTCGTTGCAGGTACTGCTAGAAGCATGGGCGTAGAAGTAGAAAAGTAAGTGGGAGAATTTTTCGTATAACCACAAGGAGGTAAATATGGCTAGAAGAGGCAAAAAATACCGTGAAGCGGTAAAAACTTATGATAGACAAGAGCTGTTCGATATGGAACCGGCTATAGATAAATGTTTGGAACTTGCAAAGGCAAATTTCGACGAAACAATCGAACTCCACGTAAGACTTGGAGTTGACTCAAGACACGCAGACCAACAAGTTCGTGGTGCAATTGTATTGCCGCACGGAACAGGTAAAGAAGTAAGAGTGCTTGTAATTGCAAAGGGCGACAAAGAAAAAGAAGCTCGTGAAGCAGGCGCAGATTTCGTCGGTGCTGAAGATATGATCGAAAAGATTCAAAAGGAAAACTGGTTTGATTTCGATACACTTATTGCAACACCGGACATGATGGGTCTTGTAGGTCGTCTCGGTAAGGTTTTGGGACCTAAGGGACTCATGCCGAACCCTAAGAGTGGAACAGTTACAATGGAAGTTGAAAAAGCTGTTAAAGAAATTAAAGCTGGTAAAGTTGAATACAGACTTGACAAAGCAAATATCATTCACACAGTGATTGGAAAGAAGAGCTTCGGCAAGCAAAAATTGGCTGAAAACATGCAAGCTCTCATGAGCGCAATTGTTAAAGCTAAACCGGCTGCAGCAAAGGGTAAATATTTAAAAAATGTTACTCTTACATCAACAATGGGTCCTGGAATCAAATTGAATCCGGCAAAATTTGGTGAATAGATTTTAAAGGGTTTTGGGAATTTTTTCCCGAGACCCTATTTTTTTAAGGAGTTTTTATGAATTGCAATATATGTCCGAAAAAATGTAATGTGGATAGAAAGACGACTCTCGGCTTTTGCAGAGCTCCGTATGATTATGCAGTTTCAAAGGCGATGCTTCACATGTGGGAAGAGCCGGCGATTTCCGGAGAAAATGGCTCGGGAACTATATTTTTTGCAGGCTGCAATATGAAATGCGTTTTTTGTCAAAATTTTGAAATCAGTCAGCTGCGTGAAAAAAACTACATAACGATGGACGATGAAAAACTCTCCGACGTGATGATTTCACTTATGGAAAAAAATGCGAACAATATAAATCTCGTGAGCCCGATGCACTATGCCGACCGACTTCCGCTAGCGATAAAGCTTGCAAAAGAAAAGGGGCTCGACATTCCGGTCGTTTATAACACAAATTCATACGAACTTGTGGAAACGCTTTCGATGCTTGACGGGCTTGTCGACGTTTATCTTGCGGATTTTAAATATGTTAGCGCCGAGCTTTCAAAAAAATATTCCGGCACGAAAGATTATTTCGAATATGCGGACAAGGCGGTCCGGGAAATGTTTAGGCAAGTCGGCGAGACGGTTTATGATGAGAACGGGCTCATAAAAAAAGGAGTCATTGTAAGGATTCTTCTTTTGCCGGGGCATGTCCTCGACGCAAAGGCTGTTTTTAAAAAGCTTTTTAATGAATACAAAAACAAAATCGCATACAGCCTCATGAATCAGTATTGTCCGTTTTTCGGCGCAAAGAATTTTCCGGAGATAAATCGAGACGTGACCGCAAAAGAGTACAACCGATTTGTAAACTATGCGCTCGATATGGGTTTTACAAACGGATTTATTCAAGGTGAGAAAATGCGTGAAAACGGAAAGAAAAGCATTTACACTCCGGATTTTGACTTGGGCGGACTTGACACCGGAAAATAATTTAAGTATAATAGAGATAGTTTAATAGGGAATGAAGTTTCCCGTTAATTGCAACTGCTGATGACTTCTACAAATTTTTGTAGGGGGAGTCGGCTTTTTTTATGGAGGCATTATGTTATTAAGTTTATCGATTATCTTTATTTTTGGAATCATCATGAGCTATCTGTGCGGAAAAGTGAAACTTCCGGCGCTCTTCGGAATGATTCTTTTGGGAATTTTAATTGGACCGAGTGTTTTAAATTTGCTCGACGAAAAAACACTTTTGATTTCAGGGGAGCTTCGAAAAATCGCACTCATAATAATACTCACTCGTGCAGGACTCGGGCTCAATCTCGAAGATTTAAAGAGAGCGGGACTAAGCGCAATTTTACTCTGCTTCGTGCCGGCGGTTTTTGAAGTGATAGGAATTGTTTTGATTGCACCGAGAATTTTTCCGATTACAACAAAGGAAGCATTTTTGATTGGAAGCGTTCTTGCAGCGGTGTCACCGGCGGTCGTTGTGCCGAAGATGATCGAGCTTATGGACAAGGGCTACGGCACCGACAAATCGATTCCGCAAATGATACTTGCGGCGTCGAGTGTCGACGACGTGTTTGTAATTGTAATGTTTTCGGTTGCGCTCTCGATTGAAAAGGGCGGCGCTGTGAACTATATGTCATTTTTAAACATACCGCTCTCGATTGCGCTCGGAATAATTCTCGGGATTCTTGCAGGTTTTATATACACGCTCATATTTAAAAAAGCAAAGACAAATATGGTCATAAAATTGTTGGTGCTCATGAGCTTGTCTTTTTTGATGGTAACTTTGGAAGACGCAAAACTCTTTCCGATTTCGGGACTCATTGCGGTTATGGTGAGCGGAATGACCGTAGGATATTTTGAGCCGACTCTCGCCGAAAAACTCTCGGAAAAATACTCGGGGCTTTGGATCGCTGCACAAATCTTGCTTTTTGTTTTGGTCGGCTCCATCATCGACATAAAATATGCGACGAGCTACGGTGCATTGACTCTTCTTGTAGTTTTGGGCGGACTTCTATTTAGAGCGGTCGGGGTCTGCGTCTCAACATTAAAAAGTGAACTCGACAGAAAAGAAAAACTTTTCGCGGCGATTGCATATATGCCGAAAGCGACTGTACAAGCGGCAATCGGTGGCATCCCTCTTCAAGCGGGGCTTGAGTGCGGAAACCTTGTTCTTACAACTGCGGTCATTGCAATACTTTTTACCGCACCAGTCGGAGCGTTTTTGATTGACATGACACATAAAAAGCTTCTTTCAAAAAGTAAGTAATAAGCGGATTTATGGGTATAAGTATGAATAGCAGATTTATATTTTAAAGGCGGGAGTTTCAGTTGGATATTAAAATTGAAAAACTTAAACAACAAATGAATGAAGAAGTGAGAGAACTCTATTTCGACACGGAGGATAATTTTTTTGAGAAACATTTTAAATTTATCACGAATAAATTTAAAAATGCAAAGGAAAAAGCGCTTGAGGAAGTTCTTGATGAAGCATTTATATCAAAGGATGAATCATACGAAGAAAATCTTTTGAAAACAGTTGCAAACCTAAGTGTGAGTCTTGAATTTAAATATAAATTCATAAGAGTAGGGTCAGTCGTAGGACCGATGATGAGAATGCTCCTTCCGATACTTCTCTCGTTCGGGGCACTTCTTCTTACGATAAATTCAATCGAAGATATAAATATAAAATATCTTTTTGGAATGTCCATTCCGACATTTTTAACCTACTTTATGTCAATCGCAGTGATTGGCGTTGCGGTCGGAGTTTTTTATACGAAAATGCGGAACAAAAGAAAATTTGCGATATATATTAGGGAAAGATTGAAATGCGAGATGATTAAAAACAAGGAAGTGTAATAGGGGCATTTGCGGTCTAATTTGCAAATTATAAATTGTATAACGTTGCACGTCGTCCGTAACGGCGACCGGGTTTTCGACGTACGAAATAGAAATCTATCATTTCGTAATTGAGTGCAGAGAAAAGTGTATTGCCGTAAAAGAAGGGAATATTGGGATAAGATTTTGGTGAGATATTGTATTGACACAGCGTTGTTGGTGGTGATACATATTCCAAAAACTCAAAAATTGGCGGCGCAACGTAGTGCGCCGTTACGTTCTGGGAAACTCACAATGATGTGTGAATTAATATATTGTAAAAATTTTATAAGGATTAAATATTACAATGTGTGTTTGAATATATTAATGTGTTCTGTTTATGTATAAAATGACAAAATTTGTAGCGGCGGCTACGTCCCGATGCATGAGATATGGATAAACACACGTGTATAAACAATATAAAATAGATTCAAATAAACGCTGTCCGTAGCGGCGACCGGGTTTTTTATCCATCGAGCAGAAATCTATGATTTCGTCGTGAGATGAGATAAAAAGGCGTATCGCCGCCAAGAGGGGAAATACATAATACATAGAATAAAATTTAAAACACGTAATGGTGGGTGGGGTTGAATATGGAATTGTGGTTTTCGATTCGATATTTTATATACACAACGTTGTTGGTGGTATTCTTAAGAAAATTTATATATTATTTAAATTAAATTACATATTGACTTTAACTTTATTAAAGAGTATACTTAACATAATTAAAGTAGGAGGAGCAAGATGACAATTAAAATAGTTCCGGACTGGATGGAAAGCATGGATGATGAGGATGTTCAATTCATAAAACGATTTATTTTAGCTTCCGGCTCATTGAAAGATGTGGCAAATCAATATGAGGTCACATATCCGACGATACGATTGAAGCTGGATCGACTTATTCAAAAGATAGAAATTAATGATGAAACGCAAAAAGAGCCTTATATTTCACTTATAAAAAGACTTGCGGTGGATGAGAAAATAGATTTTGAGACTGCTAAAATATTAGTTTCGGAGTACCGAAGGATTAAAGGAGGGGTTTAGAATGGAAAATACTCTTATTATTATTTTATTGTTTTTTATAGTTGTTGCGGGAGCGATTGCGCTTCAAGTGTTTCTGTCCAAGAAACAAAACAAGTTCATTGGATTGATTTTGCCTACAATCGCTCTTTTGTTTTCATTGATTATGGTTTTAAATGTTGTGTTTGAGGAAACGATGACAAATTGGCAGGTTTTCTTCACTCTCTTTTCAACATTTTTTATAGGGAATATACCTACAATTATTTTACTCGCGATATATTTTGGAATCAGAGAAAAATTGAAAATTGAATCAGAGCTCGACAAAACTAGAATTAAGGATTTGTAACCAATAGCATCCGTTTTACGGGTGTTTTTTATTTGCTTACAAAAACCGAACCATATTAAAAAAATATTTATTTTAAAAATCATAAAAAAATTTTACTTTGGATTTTTCTAAACTAATTTTATTTGTGTTTTTCACGGAGAGATTTTATTTTTTATCACAAAGAATATCGTGGTAAATTGACAAAACGTTTTATTAAGTTACAAAAAGTTAAAGAAAAATATGACACAAATCACACAACATTAGAAAAAAACCGATTATTTAAATATTTTCTATTAAAAAACCCTATTTGTATATAATTATAATTATATACGAAAATAATTAAAAATTATATGAAAAAGACTTGACATTTATGAAGAAAAATACTAGAATAGGAACAGTGGTATAAATTTTTAGAGTGTATCACTATATCAAATTAAGGGGCAAGGTGGCATTGCCCCTAAAAATCTATAAGGAGGATTTATGAAAAACAGAAAATTACTTGCAGCATTTATAGTATTTTTCATGACAGTTGCGTTGTTTGTACCGGCAGTTGCTGAAGCATACGGTTACAGAACAACTTATGCACCGCGTCTTGGCGAAGCAAGACAAAATGAAGAATTTATAAGATGGCAAAATCAACAAAACTATGGCAATTATGGCGTAGCAAGCGCCGATGGAGACGACTATGAAGGACTTGTTCCGGAACCTGCAAAGATTTATTTCGGCAGACCGCGTGCACAAAGATTTGAAAGATTGGGTTTCCCTGCAACTTACGATTTAAGAGATTATAATAAAGTAAGTGAAATCAGAGACCAAGGTCCTAACGGTTCATGTTGGACTTTCGCATGCTACAGTTCTCTCGAAAGTACTTTAAGACCGGGTGAAATTTATGATTTCTCAGAAGCAAATATGAGAAATACTCACGGTTTCGACTGGGGTCCGGAAAAAGGCGGAAATAGATTTATCTCGACAGCATATTTAGCACGTTGGAGCGGTCCGATTTTGGAAGAAGACGATCCGTATGATCCTTACAAATTCTACTCACCAAAAGGTCTTGAAAGAGTAAAGGATATTAAAGAAGTTATGTACCTTCCTGATATGGATGTTGATTTTGACGGCGGAATGAATGCTATTAAAGATGCAATTATGAATTATGGCGCTGTTCAAACAGCAATGTATGCTTCAGACAGATATTTAAATCAAGCTGAATGGGCACACTATTGTCCGAAAAGAGTAAACGGTAACCACGCAGTTGCTATTATCGGTTGGGACGACAATTATCCGAAGGAAAACTTCCTACAAACTCCACCGAAAGACGGTGCATGGCTCATCAGAAACAGCTGGGGCAAAGGCATGGGAATCGACGGATATTACTGGGCATCATATTACGACACAGTAATCGGAACAAATAATGCTGTTTACTTTGCAAAAGATAAGGGCGAAAGCGATTATGTTTATCAATATGACCCATATGGAATGACAAGAACTGTCGGTTACAATGGACAAGGATACGGTGCAAACGTTTTCGGACCTGTTAAGGAAAAACAATATGTAAACGGTGCAGGATTCTATGTACCTTCTGCAAATACAGATTACAAAGTTTATGTTGTTAAGGATTACAAGGGACTCGATTCACTTAAAAACGACAAAGTTGAAGTTGCATCGGGAACTGTTGAATATCCTGGATACACAACTGTAACTTTCGACAAACAACCGGTCGAAAAAGACAGCAAGTTCGCAGTTGTTGTTTATTACACAACACTTGAAACATATTATCCTATTCCTATCGAAGCAAGAGAAAGAAAATATGCTTCAAGAGTAAATGCATATCCTGGACAAAGTTTCACAAGTTCAGACGGAGAATCATGGAGAGACCTTACTGTTTACAATAGCAGCGCAAATGTATGTATCAAAGGATTCACAACACTTGACGGAGAAGGTACACCTGATCCGAAGCCGGACGATCCGAAACCGGAAGTAAAGAAAGTAACAGGAATTGAACTCAGCGAACACAAGGCCGAACTCAAAAAATGGAACAGATTAAACTTAAAATACACCATCACTCCGGAAGATGCAGACAACAAAGAAGTTGTTTGGACATCGAGTGAATCAAGTGTTGCAAGAGTTGACAACTACGGCTCAGTTCTCGCACTTAAAGACGGCGTTGCAACAATTACAGTTACAACAAAAGACGGCGGATTCACAGACACATGTGAAGTTAAGGTCGGAAACGGCGGAGTTCCTGAAACTGTTAAGGTCACATATCTTGACATTACAAACGGCTCAATCTTTACAGAACAAGGCGAAACTGTTCAACTTAATGTATCTTTAAAACCGGACAACGCAACAAATAAAACAGTCACATACTCAACAACAAATGCAAATGTAGCAACAGTTGACGCAAACGGACTCGTTGAAGCAGTCGGTCAAGGAAGCGCATACATCTATGCAAAATCCGCTGACGGACCATATGATTCAGTTTATGTAAACGTAAAGAAAGCTACTACTCCGGAACCACCGAAGGATGTTAAGGTAACAAGCGTTTCAGTTGACAGAAGATATTTGACACTTGAAGAAGGCGCAAACTACGCTTTGACAGCAACAGTTTCACCGGCTAACGCTACAAATAAAACAGTTAACTTCTCATCTTCAAACGAAAGTGTTGCAACAGTTGATGCAAACGGAAATATCACAGCTGTTAAAGCAGGTTCTGCATATATCTATGCAAAATCAGTTGACGGACCATATGCTTCAACATATGTTACTGTAAAACAAAAATCAACACCGAAGCCACCGGCTGAAGTTAAAGTAACAAATATTACTCTCGATACAAGATATCTAAGATTAAATGCAGGCGAAACACGTAAACTCGGATTCACAGTTTACCCATACAACGCAACTGACAAAACATTAACATGGACATCTTCAAACCAAGACGTTGCAACAGTTGAAAACGGAGTAATCACTGCAATAGGCAGAGGCTCTGCATATATTACAGCAACAAGCACAAACGGCGTTCAAACAACATGCTATGTTGACGTTTACGGAGATGCAAAACCTGTAAAAGTCACAGGACTTTATTTCGCAGACAGACAATTAAGCTTGAATGTCGGCGAAACAAAAACTGCATCAGTTCTTTTCACACCGAACAACGCAACAGACAAAACCGTAACATATTCATCACTTAACAACTCGATTGCAACAGTTGATGCAGACGGAAATATCACAGCTGTAAGACCGGGAAGCGTATACATCTATGCAAGAAGCGTAGACGGACCATATGCTTATTTACAAGTAACTGTAAGAGGTTCATACAACTACTGGTATTACAGATATTAATCTTAAAAGAACACTCGAAAGGGTGTTCTTAATACATAAAAACACCTTTCTTCCGTTTGGTTGGAAAAAAGGTGTTTTTATTTTATAAATTTAATTTTTAAATGCGTTTTCGTATGCGGCGCCTATAATACATCCACCTATAATATTTCCTATTGTAACCGGGACAAACGAATTTAGAATAGTGGTTAATATTGAAACGTTTCCGCCCGAGAGATATCCGGTCGTAATATAAAACATATTTGCCACAACGTGTTCGTAGCCCAAAAGCACAAATGTAAAAACCGGAAATGCCGAAAGAAGAAACTTGCCCGGACCTTCGGACGTTGCAAAGGACATCCAAACGCTTAGACAAACTAAAATATTACAAAGAATGCCCGAAACCAACGCGTGGAAAAAACCGAGTGAAGTCTTCTTTACGAGAATATTTTGGAAAAACTCAATCTCTTTCGGGTCATTTTTTATAATGACATAAGTTAAGAGTGAGAAAAAAATCGCTCCGACAAAATTCCAAAACCAAACTCGAGCCCAATTTATAAGAAGCTGTTTTAAACTAATCCTCTTATTTAGAAAACCGACGGAAATCAAAATATTTCCCGTAAAAAGCTCCCCTCCGGCAATCAGAACCAAAATAATCCCAATTGTAAAAGAAAGAGCCGCGGCAATCGACTTCGAAGGCGAGTCCGCCATCAAAATATTTATCTTTGAACTTGCGGCGCCGCCGATTGCGATAAACATGCCGGCAAAACTTGCAAGAATACGTGTTGTCGCCGGCCTATAAGTTGCCTTCTTTACACTTAAATCTGAAACAAAATCAGTTATCTCAGCAGGTGTTCTTAAATCTTTCATACCTTACCTCCTAAAACAATTATATTTTATTAAAACAAAAAAGTCAAAAAAGCAAAAAATGATTTTTTGGAGCAAATATTATATTTATATTACATTTATATAAAGAATATCGTCTGTTAAAACTTAAATTAAAAAAACTTTTAATAAAAATAATATAAATTCTATTTAATTGTTGATTTCCTGATAAAAATAGGGTATAATATAAATAATAAATAAAAAACTAAATTAAAAATATATAATAACGTATTGCCGCGGATTATTTTAATTGACATATTACATTAAATAATAATTCTCGGCATTATAAATAAAAGGAGATCATTTTTATGGCAGTAATAGATTTTAATAAAAAACATTTGACACCACATCGAAGAAATATTATAACATCATTTGTAGATTGTGCAAGAAGAATAATTGACGAAGAAGGAATTGAAGCGGTAACGATTAAAAAACTCGGAGAATGTACCGACCTTAACCCTGCTACAATTTATAACTACTTTGACAACGTCGACCACCTTCTCTATTTTGCGAAACTAAACATCTTCGACGGCTTCAACAACGACCTCGCAAACTGGGTAAAAGAAGGGGACGACCCTCTAATGGTATACAAAAAAGTTTGGAGAGCATTTGCAAAACACGCATTCGACAACGCTGCAAAATATAGAGAAGCGCTATTCTCGCCGATTGCAAAAGAACACCCGGACTACCTATATCAATATCGTAAAATATTCCCGATTGAAAACAACGGCTTCCCTGCATATCTCGAAAAAGTACTCTTGAGTAAAACCATGGAAGAAAAATTAAAAGTATTGATTGAAGTTGCGAAATACGTCGGATACTTTGACGAAAAATCCGCAAAACAAACAAATGCCATGTCACTCTACATCTTCGAAGGTCTTCTCGACCGAGTCGCTGACGAAAAAATTGACAAATATGAAGCATATGATGACTTTTGCGATTATTTAGAGATTATTGTGGAGTCATTAAAACTTAGGTAAGATATTCAGGAACCGGCTTTCGCCGGTTCTTTTTTATTTGCGGGCCTTTTCGCGATAAACGCTTGATTCAATATTTTAGTCGCTGCGACATATTTATCAATATGCCTCACTCCTAAAATATTTCATCGTAAGCGTTTCTCATCGAAAATTCCACGCAAATTACTTTTTTGCGTGTATTATATATGTAAAATATCTCAATGTGAAAATAAATTACTGTAAATGAATTATTGTTGTATGCGGTTACGTTGTTTGTAGCGTCGGGCTACGTCCCGACGCATGAGATATAGATAAACATACGCGTATAAGCAATAAGGTAATACAAATTTTACACGCCGTCTGTAACGGCGGGCACTGTGTGTCCCACCCCCCCTTTTTGTGTACATATAATATGTATTATTACCAACAACGCTGTCCCCATAAAACATCGAACCAAAACTCCGTAAATATCTGTTAAAAACATATCCCCAAATATTTCCAATCGCCTATAACTATACAACATATTGATGAAATATTGCCTAAAAACAAAGTTCTTATATACCAAAACCTATCGCAATGCCGCAATTTTTCCCATAATATACATAAAACACTCAAAATCTTTAATCATATAAAAAACAATTCTACAATTTTCAAATGCCGAATTATTATTCTCATTATATTTTTATAAATTTTTTAAAAGCTGAAAAACTTTTGTAATACAATTGAAATATATTTCATAATATGGTACAATATATATGATGTGACCAAGGTCACAATTATAAATAGGGAGGATCATATGAATAGAAAATTACTTTCAATTTTATTAGCGGTTTTCATGGTGTTTGGAATGATTCCATTCACGTCACAGGCAAGTGACAGCAAAGGTTATACCGAAGCTTATGAAACGCTTACAAAAGAAATGGACAATAAACTGGAGGATGGAAAAGAGTACGAATTTATCGTTGAAATCTTTGAAAACAATCGTCCGGTTTCAAGCCAAACAAGAGATTTGACAGCGCAAACATTCAGTTCAGCTGTCAGAAGAGGAAGAGAACTAAGCTTGATTGAAAAGAGAATAAATGACCAAAATGAAGTTTTGGCAGATATTTTCGGCGAAAGACAACTAAGAAGAAACTCTGATGAAATTTCATACTCAACAATGAGCAAAGCTTCATCATTCAGAGCAAGAAACAATTCTCGCCCTATTATCAAAGACATGGAACAACTAAAGACAATGCCACGTTATAAAGCATTGTTGAACGGTTTTGCATTGAAGATGACTTATGCAGAGGCAAAAGAAGTTGCAATGCTTCCTAATGTTAAGGCAGTTACAAAGGCTGTTGAATACAAGATGCCTGAAAAGCCAAGCATGGGAACAAGTAAAAATATTATAAATGCTAACGTTTCTACTAAGAGAGGATATGATGGTAAAGGCAGAATTGTTGCTATATTAGATACAGGGGCAGATGTTAATCATCCTGATTTTAGACTTTCAGAAGAAGGATTAAAAGCTGCAAAATATACTAAGCAATCAATTAATGATAAGATTAATGAACTTCATTTATGGGGAGAATACAAAACAGAGAAAATTCCTTATGCATATAACTATGCAGATAGAAGTAATGATTTATTAGATAATGCTGATCATGGTCAACATATTGCTGGTACTATTGCAGGTAACGCTTTAGACCCAAACAATGGAGTTGTCGGAGTTGTTCCTGAAGCTCAGCTTATGGTTATGAGAGTTTTCTCTATCGGTCAACCAACAACAAATACAGCTATTTACGCTGAAGCTATTGATGACGCAGTATTACTAGGCGCAGACTCGATCAATATGAGTTTAGGAAGCTTTGCCGGTTCTGAAGATGCTGATAAAATTATGACTAAGGTTGTTAACAATGCTAATGAACATGGTACTATTGTTTGTATAGCTGGAGGTAATGATGGATATCAATTTAGCAACTTTAACTATCAACCATCAGATATACTTGATTTTGCAACAGTTGGAAGCCCTGCTACAATGAAAGAATCATTAGCTGTTGCTTCTTATAACAACAGTAAAATTTCTTATAAAAGAGGTTTATTTACTTTTGAAGGAAAAGAACTTAATACTGCCATAGGAGACTACACTAAAGCTCAGCCTAAAACAGGCTTAGAAGCTAAAGAATATGATTTAGTTTTTGTTGGCAAAGGCAACCTTGATACAGATTATGATGGTAAAGATGTAGAAGGTAAGATTGTTATAGCGGAACGTGGTGCTGTTGGAATGGAACCTGCTACATTTGGAGTTAAATCAGCGATGGCATATGCCCATGGCGCGGCTGCATGTATCATTGGTTATACAATTAATCATGATCAAAATTATGAACAATTATATTTTCTAACAGTTGAAAATGAGGCACCAGTTGTTCCGACATATTCTGTTTCAAACAAAGATTATGATGAAATCAAGAAACAACTAGTTAACGAAGAAGGAAAAATAACATTCGTAAAACATGATATGAGCGGTTATGATTCTCCGGTAAAAAATACTATGAGTGTTTTCAATAGCTGGGGACCAACTCCAGGTCTTGGAATCAAGCCTGAAATTACTGCTCCTGGTGGAGATATATGGTCAACTGCTAATAACAATGGTTACCAATCAATGAGCGGTACATCTATGGCAACACCACACGTTGCGGCAGGAATTGCAGCAGTACGTGGAAAGCTTGCTGAAATGAAGAATTTGGGATTAGAAGATGACCAAATTGCAATGTTCGTTAAGAAAGTTTTAATGAATACAGCAAATCCGGCTAAAACATTAACAGGAAATTCATATTTTTCTGTTAGAAGTCAGGGCGCCGGAATTATGGATTTAGACGATGCTACAAGTGGAAATTATGTTACAGTTGAAGATAACAGAGCTGGTGCAAGTTCGTTTGGAGAAGCTAAAGTTGAATTCAAGCAAATTGACGAAGCAAAATTAAATGTTAATTTGAAGCTTACAAGTTATTTAGAACAAGATGTTAAGTATGATGTTTCATATGTTTTACAAACTGATAAAGTTGAAGACGGCTCTGTTGTGTTGAACCCTGACAAATATGAAGCTATAACATTAGGAAGCGGCGATTTAGGGACGATTAATTTAAGTTCAAAAGGCAATTCGGAATTTGTCAATGAAATTACTTGGGAAGAAAACGAAACTTTAGCAAATGATTATCCAAAGGGATACTTCGTTGACGGATATATATTCTTTAAGCCTCAAATAGACGGAATACCTACATTATCAATTCCGATGCTCGCATTTAAGGGGGATTGGGATATTCTTCCTGTTATAGAAGATTTTATTCACGATTATGATTTGGATGCAGGGGAAAGACCGTTTTGGCTTGACGGTGCTGAAGTAGGAAAAATTTACAAAACTCCAGCTACAGGAATCGATGCCACAATGCTTATGTCAAACTTCTTCTATATAGACAATGGCGAATCGTTTAAAGATGCACTTGGTAGAACAGAAGATGGAAGATTTACGAACCATTTTGCAATAAGTCCCGGCGTTAAAGATAAATCTCAAGACTACTTGCAATTTAAAGGAGTATTTCTTAGAAACTGGGATGATTTTTATATGTTGGTTTCAAAGAATGGCGAAGAAATAAATAAAATTGAAAACCCATATAGAAAGAGCGGTAGAAAATCAGGTTTTACTGTAAATGGAACAGAAATATACTCTATATCAGAAGCGCCATGGATGTGGGACGGAACTGATGCTGATGGCAATCAACTTTCCGAAGGAGAGTATGATTTAACCATTCATGCAAAGATGCAAAATAATCCTAACGCTAAAGCAGATGAAAAGACTGTAAAAGTTATTGTAGATAATACAAAGCCGGAAATAGAGGAAGCTCCGCAATATGATGCGGATAATAAGACTATCACACTTAAAGCGAGCGACAGCTTGTCAGGAATAAAAGCAGTTTACTATATGTATGAAACAGATGATAAAGAAAATCCTATTAAAGTTGAGTGGACCGATAAAGAAACAGATGGATCTTACAAGATAGAAAACTGTGAAAAAGACGGAGGAATTGTTTTTGTATTAGACTGGGCCGGAAATCTTACTAAACTTGATTTAAGCGCAAAAGGTTCAAATGTTATCGAAATCGTTAGAGATTCTGAAGATTATGCAAATGTAGAAATAGCTGTATTTGACAAAGATCATAAGAAAATGACAAATCTTAATGCTCTAGAAGATGGAAAATATACAATTGAAGCTTTAAATGTTCCGGAAGGTGTTAATGTGGAAATAAATCCTACAGAAATAACTTTTGGAGAAGGTGGAGTTACATCGCCTGCGACTGTAAATGTTAAGTTTAGTGAAATTTCACAAGATGAAATTGATCAATACGGAACATTAAAAGTTAATGTAGTGGATAGCAACACAGTTTGGTCTGGCTTTACTATTTATGCCGTTGATGAAAATGGTAAAAAATATGAATTGTATACAAAATTTGACTGGGGCGCCGAAACATACGGAGCAAAAATGCCGGCTGGTGAATATACAATTTTAGTTTTGAATTCAAATGGTGAAGAAATAAATTATTCAGGAGATAAAACTGTTGTAGTAAATAAACAAGATACTACATGGTCTAAGATTAGATTCTTACGTTCTGGAGATTTAGAAGTAAGCATCTGGTCAGAAGCGTCTGAAGTAATTAATAGTATCAAAGATTTAGGTGTTGAAACCCCATCTGAAAATGAATATTCTTTTAATGCAAAGGAAATATTCAGGGTAATTGACACCGAAACTGGTAAAGACTTATTTGAAGGTAAAGATTATTATGAAGCTTATTTTAAGCCTTGGGATAATGGAGAACAAATAGATTTCTGGATTCCTGCAGATGGCAATTACACAGTTGAATTTATTAATGATAACAGAGAGTATTTAGTTGAGCCTACAAGAGTTGATGCAAAGCTTTACACATATCAAAAAGACGAAGAGCATAAATGGGTTTATATAGATGTGTACTATCCAAAAACGGATACAGCTAATCTTACAATAAAAGAAGAACTAGTTTCCGGCGAAACTTCAACAGAAAAAATCAATGCTAAATATCACTTATACGATGATTATGGCAATGAAATACCTTCAACAACATCAACTACTTGGGAAGGTCTTCAAGCTAAATTCTACACATTAGTAGTTGAAAATCTAAGTGATAAGTTGATTCCTGAAAGAAAAACTTACAAGATAGATGCGTTTAATAACTTAAATGTTGAACAAGTTGTTAGATGGAAGGATGTTACTACTGATCCGGTTAAGAGATACACTTCATTAGTAGTTGGTATCTACGGAGAATATGATAGTACAAACAGAGACATTCAAGTTTTATTAAAGAATGTTTACACTCAAGAAGAGATTGTAATTAATGCTGAAGCGGGTAGTAAAGTTAGTGAAGAATTAGTACCTTTAGGAACTTATGAAGCAACATTGACACTACCTGATGGTATAATTATAGATGAAATCTTCTTGTCAGTAAATGAGTATGATGGGTCGAAAGACGAATTAGTTGCACTTGGAACTAAGTTTAAAGCAACATTTACTACTGCATTTAATGAAATCGAAATCAACTTGAAAAAACAAAAGAGAGATTTCGGTGAGGTAGACGTTATAGCTAATGGCTTACAAGGTGAAACAGTTAATTACAGATTAACCGGACAAGATATTCAAATTGAAGCAATAGACGGAATTTTCAAAAATCTTGAACCTGGTAAATACACATTAAGCTTTGATGTACCTGAAGGATACGAAGTAGATTCAAATGAAATTGAAGTTAATGTTGAAGAAGGAAAAGTAAATACGGTTTACGTTAACTTTAACAAGAAGCTTGATGATACTGTCGCAACCCACAAAGCAAGTATTAAAACTACTGAAGTAAATGAAAAAGGCGAAGTGCTACGTGATTTAGACTTAAAATTCGTTGCAATAGCTGAAGATGGATCACAATATAGCATCGATAAGATTCCTGCAGATACAAAAGTTAAACTTGTAGAAGTTGGTTTGCCGGATGGCTTCGAAAGAAAAGATGCAAGTGATGAATTTATTACTTTTGATGCAGATAAAGAATTTAGCTTTGAATATGTAAATAAAAAAGTTATACCGGCAAATGAAAATGATACAAAAGAAGGATATGTAAATATTACTTTTGACGCGGCTGACAATGGAGTTTTAAATGCTCCAGGATTTAACGATGTTAAAAAACTTTCTTATCTAGTTAAAGAAGCTTACCAAGTTAGTGACTTTAAATTCTATATACCGGAAGTAACACCGGATAAAGACTATGAATTTAAAGACTGGGACAAGCAATTACCTTCAAAGAGATTTGCAAAATCAGAAACATTAGTGGCTCAATACGAATATCATGAACCGATTGTTCCACCAACACCGGATGAACCAATCGTTCCTGAACCTGATTATCCGATTATCCCGGACTACCCGGTAATTCCACACAGGCCACACAGACCGACGACACCTACAAAAGACATTGTAAAAGACACAACAAAACCGGTTGAAAAACCTGTCGAAGAAAAGAAAGACTACGGAATTGTTGAAACAATGCCTACAATTGCAGCAACATTCTCAGACCTACCTGAAAATGAAGCAGCAGGTTCGATCATGAACATGGTTGCACGCGGAATCCTCAAGGGAATGGACAACGGAAAATTTGAAGGAGAACTCCCGATTACAAGAGCAATGGTTGCAACAGTATTAAAGAGACTTTCAAAAGACCAAACAATCAACAATGTAACGAACTTCAAAGACGTAAAAGATACAGACTGGTTTGCAGAAGCAGTTAAATGGGCACAATCACAAGGTCTCATCAAAGGCTACGAAGACGGCACATTTAAAGCAAACAACCTCGTAACACGTCAAGAACTCGCGGTTATTATTGAAAGATTCCTGAAAATCCATGGAATTATAATGGAAGAAATAAAAGAACTTTCATACAAAGACCTCGACACATTGCCTGCATGGAGCAAAGATGCTATCATCGCAATGGCAAAAATCGGACTTGTTGAAGGACAAACTGAAGAAATGTACAACCCTGCAAGCGAATTTACAAGAGAAGAACTCGCAGTAATGCTTGAAAAAATTATCATATGGGTTGAAAAACATTAGAGAGAAGATACAAAAGACGCCTGATTATGTAGGGCGTCTTTTTTTATTTGCGGTCTATTTTGCGACCTGCTTGCAAACTTCAATTGTTTGATTGCTCGGAGTGCACTTAGCACACCTGCGCAATCAAAAATTGAGTTTACGGCGCATCTCATCAAAATAGCCCGCAAATAAAAAAGAACCCACAAAAAAACTCCATAATACATAAGTATTACAGAGCATAAACTATTTCGCATTTGTTTTCTTTTCGATTTTTGCGTTCACAAGGCGGCAAAGGGGCATCGGGATGTCTTCGACCGTATAGCTTTCGAGTGTTCCGGTCACGACGATTTCGTCGCCGTCGTCCGGGTATTTCTCGTCGCTGTTACTCGAGATGAATTCGAGCCCTTGCGCGCAACACGCGAGCGCATCTTTTATGAGACAGTAGTGTGTCATGCTTTTGCCTTCGGTGGTCGGGAAGGTGTACGAGTTTCCGTAAATTTTAAAAGTTTTCCCGGCGTAACTCTCCGGGTCCTGCACAACCATAAAGACGGTCGCATAAATCATGTCGGAGTTCATTTCGGTGAGGTCGTAGTCAATGTCTTTTTGATTTTCTCCGCCTACATTTTCCGCTTTTTGATTTTCTTTATTTTTATCTTCATTTATTTCCTTAACATCTTCTTCGGTCGCCTGAAAATCATTTTTAAGTGCTTTTTCATTTTCGGCATTTTCCTTTTTCTCTTGTTCCTTTTTCATTTCTTCTTCAATCGTATCTTTCACACTTTTTGTCGTTGAAAACATCTGATTTTTGTTTTGTCTTTTTTTACCACATCCGGCAATTGCAACAAAAATTATAAATATAATAAAGAATTTTATAAATCTATTTTTCATTTATTCACCTCGCACGATGTTAAAAATTTTACAAATTGCAAAGATTAGAATATTTGCACCGACTATTGTGGAGCCGACGGGAGTGCCGACAAGAATTGCAAAGACGATTCCCAAAACTGCACAAAACACCGAAAAGAGAACAGACAATATGCACACACTTTTAAATGAGTGAGTTATTTTCATTGCCGATATTGTCGGAAAGACGATGAGTGCGGAAACGAGAAGCGAACCCACAAGTGTCATTGCAAGAGATATTACAATTGCAATGATTATTGATAACAAGAGATTTGTAAGTTCGATATTTACGCCGGTTGCCTTTGCGTATTCTCCGTCAAATGTGACGGCAAAGATGTTTTTATAGTTTGTGAGAAAAAATATTAAAACCAAAATCGAGAGCGCTATGCAGCTGTAAACGTCGGAGAGTTTCAGCGTCAAAATCGAGGTCGATCCGAAAAGAGTTGTGCAGACGTCGACTGCGACGTTCGGACCCGTTTTAAAGACGTTCATGACGAGATATCCGAGCGCAAGAGCGGACACTGCAATCATTGCAATTGCCGCGTCGGATGTAAGGCTCATTTTCTTTCCCGAGTTTAAGAGAAGAATCGCCGTCAAAATTGTGACGGGAAGAATCAAATACATTTTGTTTGTAAGGCCCACGACTGTCGCAACGCTCATCGAGCCGAAGGCGACATTTGAAAGGCTGTTTCCAATATAGCTGTATCTTTTTAAAACGAGCACAACGCCCAAGATTGAAGAAGCGAGCGCAATCAAAACGCCTGTGATGAGAGCATATCTCACGAACGGGTAGTCCATATACATAAAAAATTTATTAAAGAGTTCCATTTTCGTAGTCCTCCTTTTTACCAAAATAAAAATTCGCTCCGAGTTTTAAAACATGGCTTGCGTATTTTAGCGCATCCGTCGTGTCGTGGCTTATCATGATTATGGTTGTGCCGGATTTATTTAAATTGTTTATTAGTTTATACATATTTTCGCGCGCGGCGGCGTCGAGCCCCGTGACCGGTTCGTCCAATATCAAAACTTTTTTATTGCTTACAAAAGCGCGGGCGAGTAAAACTTTCTCCTGTTGTCCTCCCGAAAGTTTCGAAAATGCTCTCTCTTTTAAATCGAGAATCCCGAAATTTTGAAGTGCCTCCAAGCATTTTTTCTTTTCGGATTTGGTATAGAAACATAAAAAGTTTGGGCGATTTCCCGAGATTACGACTTCATAAACAGTGGCCGGAAAATCGGGAGCGAGCGAGAAAAGTTGTGGAAGATAGCCTATGTCCTCCTTTTTAAGACCATTAAGCACAACCTCGCCACCGAGCGGTTTTAAAAGTCCCAAAAGCGTTTTTATGAGTGTGGATTTTCCGGTGCCGTTTTCACCCAAAACGAGAAGATAGTCGCCGGAGTGGATTTTTAAATTTAAAGAATCGGAAAGGATTTGACGCTTGTAGCCAAACGCCAAATCCTTAACATCAATTGAGTACATTAATTTAGACCCGCCTTGAGCGTGTCGAGATTTTCTTCCATAATTTCGAGATAGCTCGTGTTGTCGCTTGAAGAAACCGATTCGAGAGAGTTTAAAACACGGATTTCCTGTGTTTTAGTTTTTGTATTTTCTTTAATCGTTTCGGCGATTTTATGGTCCGAGTCGGAAAGAGTGAAAATAGAATTTAAACCGAGCTCGTCGACTTTGTTTGCCAAAAATACAATTGTTTCAAAACTTGCTTCGGATTCTTGCGAACATCCCACAAATGCAGCATAGTATTTCAAATTGTAGTCGTCGACCAAATATCTGAACGGGAATCTGTCGCCGAAAAGTACGGTGTCGAACTTTTGATTCGAAAGTTCTTCAGAGTATTTTTTGTCCAAAGCGTCCAACTTTTCAACATATGCTTTTAAATTTTCGTCGAACTTGTCGGCGTATTTCGGGCTTAACTTCTTTAGATTTTCACAGATTTCATTACAAACGAGTTTTGCGTTCTTTAGAGAAAGCCAAACATGTTCGTCCATTTCGACTTCGTCGTCGTGGTGGTGATGATGATGCTCATCATGTTCATCTTCATCTTCATCTTCATCTTCATCATGTTCGTCTTCATCGTGGTCGTCTTCATCGTGGTCGTCTTCATCGTGGTCATGGTCGTGGTCTTCGTCTTCCATGCCTTCGACAACTTCTTCCGGTTTGATATTGTCTTTTAAAACTTCCATCATATTTATCGCCGTCACATTCGGACTTTCCTTGATTGCGTCCGGCGCCCATTCGTCGGACTCACCGCCGACATAAACAAAAAGATTTGCATTTTTTATGCTTGTAATATCTTCGGCGCTCGGCTCGAAATTGTGCAAATTGATTCCCTTGTCGGTCAAATTTTTCACAGTTACATTTGTGTCCTTTGCGATTTCTTTGACCCAGTCGTAGGACGGATAAATATTTGTGACGACGCTTATTTCATCGTCTTTGTTTTCGTCTTTTTCAACATTTCTTTCAACATTTTTTGTGTTTTCTTTTTCTTCTTTAACGGCGCCGTCTTTTTTTGCGCAGCCGCCGACAAATAGCACTGCTACGAGTGCAAAAATAATTAATTTAATTTTACCTTTCATATTAACCTCCAATAATTAGAATAAATTTTTGATGAGATATTAAATCTAATCGTTTATTCTAACCTTGAGGTCAATTGGAGTTTCTTTTATTTTTATTTCATAATTATAATTTTTATAAATCGAAATAAATGCTCTAAAAAACAGAGCGAAAAATAAAATAGAGACGGTGATTCTATTTCTTTCATTTACATTCACAGCTTCTATGTAGCTACAGATGGAGCAATTGTGGTGTGTGCAAATATGGTTCGCACAAAAAAGCGCCGTGCATGTAAAGAGAATTGTGAGCACGAGAAATATAAGTGCAAAAGCAAAAACAATTTTTTTATTCATAGAATCACCTCCTCAATATGAAATCTATTATCATTTTCATTATAGGATTTTCGAATTCGGTTGTCAAATAAATGATAATAAAAAGAAAAATAAAAAATACAGTAATAACAAATTTACACAAATGTGTTTAAAACAGATTTAATGGGTATATATAAATGCACGATTATATAGGGAATATAAAATTTATTATGGAGGTATTATTATGGAATTAAAAGGTTCAAAGACAGCAACCAATCTTATGACTGCATTTGCAGGCGAATGCCAAGCAGTTATGAGATACAAAATGTATGCAAGCCAAGCAAAAAAAGAAGGCTTGGAAGTAATTCAAGCGGTTTTTGAAGAGACTGCAGAAAATGAAAGAGCTCACGCAAACAGACTCTACAAATACTTAAAAGAAGAATTGAACGATGAAGGCATCACAATCAATGCCGAATATCCTGTTCACTTGGGAGACACTCTCACAAACTTAAGAGCAGCTGCTGAAGGTGAAGAATACGAACATTCAGATATGTATCCTACATTTGCTGAAATTGCAAAAGAAGAAGGATTCAAAGCAATCGCTGCAACATTGAAAGAAATCGGGGAAGTTGAAGAACACCACGACAAGAGATACACTGAACTTGCAGACAGACTTGAAAAAGGTACACTCTTCGAAAGAGAAGAAGAAGTTTATTGGATTTGTCTAAACTGCGGATATGTACACAAGGGCAAAAAAGCTCCTAAGAAATGTCCGGCATGTGATCACCCACAAGGATTCTTCAAAGTTTTACTCGAAGATTATTAAAAACAATGCCGTCACTTTTGTGGCGGCTTTTTTTATTGTGACAAAATTTAATATGTGGTATAATATAAGTGTAAAGTTTCGAGAGGAGAAAATATGGCAAATCCTATTACTTCAAAAGAATCGATTTTAAAAGTTGCAAGAGAAATTGTTTCAAAAGAGGGACTGAAAGCTTTAAACATAAGAAAAATCGCAAGGGAATGCGACATTGCAATCGGCTCTGTTTATTACTACTTTCCGTCGAAGGACGAACTGATGATTGAAGTCATCGAAAGTGTTTGGGAAGACATCTTCAGAATCGAGGAGATGGACTCTCAAGATATATCCTTTGTCGACTTTATTGAAAAAATCTTCAACCACACAGAAGAGGGCATTAAAAAATATCCGAACTTTTTCTCAATCCACTCGCTTACTTTCAAAGCGCAAAATATGAACAAAGCAAAAGACTCAATGACGAAATTTATCGATAAATTCAAAGAAAATCTTTTGGTTTCAATCGAGAGAGACGAGTCTATAAATCAAAATGCATTCAATCCGGACTTTACAAAAGAACAACTTATAGAATTTATATTATCGGCTTTAATGTCGCTTGTGCTTCAGAAAAACTACGACACAAAGTCGCTCACTTATATGATCAAAAAGACAATATATTAAGAATCTCACCTCGGGTGGGATTTTATTAGAGCATTTATTGAACATTGTTCAAACGCTCTAGCAAAATTGGTTAAAATCATTTGCCGAAATGAGTGACAAATGCTTTTAAATAAAATTGAAAGGAGAAGCAAATGACAAAAAAATACGTAAACCTCTCATTTATCTACGCAATAATCGGACTTGTTGCCGGTGCGTTCTATCGTGAATTCACAAAATACATCGGCTACACGGCAAGGACGAGAATGGCGCTTGCGCACCCGCACTTTTTAGTTTTAGGCGCATTTATGTTTTTGATTATCGCGCTGTTTTCAATGAATTTGAAGTTCGAAAATGAGAAGACATTTAAAACATTCTTTTTAAGCTACAACATCGGAGTTGTAATTACGGCGGCGATGCTATTTCTCCGCGGACTCACGGAAGTGATGGACTGGGGCAGCAAGAAAGCGCTCGACGCGTCGATTTCGGGTATCGCGGGCGTTGGTCACATCGTCCTTACGGTGGGATTTGTATTTATGTTTATCACGCTCAAAAGAGCGATTGATAATAGAGCGAGAAACTAGAGTTTCAAACTCGAGACAAGATTTTCTCTTTAAACGGAAATCATAACTCCTTGGAAATAAAGGACTGTAAGCGGGCCTTTATTTTTTGGGATTTTAAAATTGCTGCAAATAGTATTTATTTAAGGATAAATTGATGAAGAAAATCATAAAACAACTAAACATTTGCACAAAAAAAGAAGCTACAAAAAATAGCTTCTTTTAGTTTATGCCTCAACTTTTACAGTTTTATCGAAGACGAAGTAGCCGATTATAAAGAGGATCACAAGCGCCATTATGCCATAATTTTGTTTTCCGGTTATGTCGGTCACGACTGCAATAAGAAGTGTGCCGAACATGCTTGCGCCTTTTCCGAAGATGTCGAAAACTCCAAAATATTCGCCGCTTTTTTCAGGCGGAATAATTTTTGCAAAGTAGCTTCTTGAGAGCGCTTGAATTGCTCCTTGAAACATTCCGACGAGAATTGCGAGTATCCAAAATTGTGTGAGGTTGTTCAGGAATGTCGCATAGAGCGTGATTAGTCCGTATGCGACGATTGTAATTTTTAGAAGGGTTTCGGTTTTGTATTTTTTTGAAATGCGACCGAAGTATATTGCGCATGGGAATGCAACGATTTGCGTTGCAAGAAGTGCGAGTATAAGTCCTGAGGAGTTTAGCCCCAAACTTTCACCGTATGCAGTCGCCATTCCGATTATCGTGTAGACTCCGTCGATGTAGAAAAAGAATGAGAGTAGGAAGTATTTTATTTTATTATTTTCCCAAATTTCTTTTATAGTTTTTAGAAGTCTTTTAAAAACAACTTTTGGAGTTGTGTTTTGGTTTTCGATGTAGTATTTTTGCTCGTATGTCTTTATAAGTGGCACTGAGAATAAGAGCCACCATGCGGCGTTTAGCGCACATATGATTATCATCGAGGTCGAAAGCGATAGCCCGAAAAGGTCGCCGCCTTTTGTCGCAAGTATTATACTTATAATAAACGGAACACAGCTTCCGATGTAGCCCCATGCGTAGCCCAAAGAGCTCACTTCGTCCATTCTTTCATTTGTCGTGACGTCGGGGAGCATGCTGTCGTAGAAGACGAGCGAGCCGTTAAATCCGATTTTTGTTATGATGAATATTATTAAAAAGACAACCCAGTTCGTTGTGAGCGGTTGAACGACGAGTCCTGCAATTCCGAGAAAGAGAAATATTTGAAACATCGGCTTTCTTTTTCCGCGGCCGTCGCTTATTGCGCCGAGAATCGGACTTAAAATCGCAATCACGAGTGTCGAGATTGTCATTGCATAGCCCCAACTTGCGAGGTAGTCCGCACTCGAGAGCGAGTTTTCGCCGATCGATTTAAATAGTATCGGAATTATTGTGGTTGCAAGAAGTATATAGGCGCTGTTTCCAACGTCATATTTTACCCAGTTTTTTTCAAGTTGTGTTAATTTTATTTTAGACACCGTTAAAATCCTTTCTGTAATTTTCAAGTTCCTTGCCGTCTTCAAACATATATTCCAAAGTTTTGTCCAAAAATCCCGGGGCAGCTTTTAGAGTTTCGTCGTACATTTTGGACAGAATTTTGTTTGAATCTTCGGCATATGGAAACGGTTTATGAGTTATGAGTTGCCCGCCGAAAGTATATTTATGTCCTATAAGTCCGAGAGTTCCCAAAATAAATTTCTCTTTCAGCTTTGAGTCGTTGTGAAAAAAGTTTTTCACAAATACCATATTTGAAATTGACTTCTCGATATTTTTCATGTCCACGCGTTCAAAATTTTTGTAAATCGGGTAGATGTGTTTCGCATAAGCTTTGTCGGGAATGAGATTCGACTGTATAAATTTAAACTCGTTTTCGCCGTCGAGATTTAAATAGTACCTGTCGAGTTCGCTCTCGATATTTAAATGGCCGTAGTCCTTTCTTTTGAGCGCTTCGACAGTCGGGTGAAGCGAGCTGTCCAAAAGAAAATGGAGGACAAGCCCCAAGAAATAGCTTCCCGTTTTTGTCTCGAGGTCTTCGGCGTCGAAATCTTTTTTTATAGTCGCGAGAACTTCCGAAAACTTTTTGTTGTGAATGTCCGTGCCGGGATTACTGCCTTTTAGCGCATTTTTTATGTTGAAGAAAAAGAAATCCGGGCCCTGGTTTCCAAACAAAAAAAGCTCTTTGTCGATATTTATAATTCTCTTTATTCGCTCGGGCGCAATCTTCATAAAGTCGCGACCGAAGTGATAGTGTGTGTAAAAACTTGGCATATTACTCCTTTCATTTCATTATTTTCTTATATTTATTATATAATAGTTTCAATTTATATTCAATTTAAAAACATTTAGCGAGTGTAATAATTATGCAAAAAATATAGAAGCTTTTTCAACTTTTTTAATAAAATTTAAACATATAAATAAATTCGATTTTATATTTAAAATCTCGCAAAAAATGTGTATTTACTTTGACAAATGTGTTATTTTCGTGTTATAATATTAGTGAAAGAATAGTAGACATTTTTTCGGCCTACAGAGAGTATCCGGTCGGTGAAAGGATATGGCGGAAGATGTTGAACCGGTCTTTTTATTTTGTATTTATACACGGTTTGACGCGTTATAGTTTTTCGAGTATTAATTTTGAGTGGTACCGCGATTTATTCGCCTCAATTCGTTGGGGTGTTTTTTTATATTATTTTTTGGGAGGAAATTATGAGATTATCACAGCTTTATATGCCGACTCTAAGAGAAGCACCGGCTGATGCGGAAATTATAAGTCACAAGCTCATGCTCCGTTCGGGCATGATTAGAAAGTCTTGTTCGGGAGTTTATTCTTATTTGCCGCTTGGTTTTAGAGTTTTAAGAAATATTGAAGAGATTGTAAGACGAAATATGGATGAGTTCGGTGGACAAGAAATCAGAATGAGCGTTGTTCAACCTGCAGAAATTTGGCAAGAGTCCGGTCGTTGGGAAAAATACGGACCGGAAATGTTTAAAGTGAAGGACAGAAACGGACGCGATTTTTGTCTCGGACCTACGGCGGAAGAATATTTTACAAGTCTTGTTAAAGATGAACTCACAAGCTACAAGTCGTTGCCTTTAAATATTTATCAAATTCAAATCAAATATAGAGACGAAAAGAGACCGAGATTCGGTTTGAATCGTTCGCGTGAATTTTTGATGAAGGACGCATATTCATTCGACAGAGATCCGGAAGGAATGGCAAAGAGTTACCACAATATGGAAAATTGCTACGACAGTATTTTCACGGAACTCGGACTTGAGTATGTAAAGGTCGACTCCGACTCGGGACAAATGGGCGGAAATATGACAATTGAGTTCCAAGCTCTTTCGGAAACGGGAGAAGGCGAACTTTTCTACACCGAAAATTATAAATTCGCAGCAACGGATGAAAAGTGCGAAGTAAATTACGAAGTCAAGTCGAAAAACGACGCGGAACTTCCAAAGGAAAAGAAGGAAACGCCGGGCTGTAAAACAATTGAAGACGTCGCAAAGTATTTAAACAAAACGCCGGATGAATGTGTAAAGGCGATTGCAATAAAAGTTAAGGACGAAAAGTTTTTCATTTTCATTCCGGGCGACAGGGAACTCAATATGACGAAGTTCCAAAATTTCGCAGGTGTAAATGATTATGACATCGAAATGATGTCCGACGAAGACATTGTTTCTGCGGGTAGCGTGCCGGGATATATGGGACCGTTTAATCTTGACGGACGTGTAATTTTGGACAAGCGTATAAAGGAAATGAAGAATGTGGTCGTCGGTGCAAATGAAGAAGGCATGCATTTTGTAAATGTAAACTTCGGACGCGACTTCGACGGAGAAGACGGCGGAGATCTTTTGATGGCAAGAGAAGGAGATATGGCTCCTGACGGAAGCGGAGAGCTCAAAGTTCGCCGCGGCATCGAAGTCGGACAAATTTTCGGACTCGGCACGAAATATTCCGAATCTTTGGGCGCAGGATTTTTGGATGAAGACGGCGTAAAGAAGCCTTTCTGGATGGGAAGCTACGGCGTCGGAATTTCAAGAACAATAACTGCAATCATCGAGCAAAATCACGACGATTTCGGAATCATTTGGCCGATAAATGTTGCACCATATGAAGTTATCATAAGTGTCATGAATGTAAATGATGAAGAACAAGTAAAAGTTTCGGAAGAACTTTACAAAAATTTAAGCAAAAAATACACAGTTTTGATTGACGACAGAAGCGAAAGAGCAGGAGTTAAATTCAACGACCGCGACCTTATCGGGATTCCTTTAAGAATCACCGTCGGCAAGGGTGTCGCAGACGGAGTGGTTGAATTTTCAAAGAGAGTAACTCCGAAAGATAGAGTTGATGTAAAAATTGAAGATATAGAAAATGTTATTGAAGAAGAAAGGAGAAATTTATGTCGGTAAGATTACGTTTTGCGCCATCACCAACGGGTTGGCTTCACATAGGGGGACTAAGAACTGCACTTTTCAACTATTTATACGCAAAGAAAATGGGCGGACAATTTATTTTGAGAATTGAGGACACGGACAGAACAAGATATGTCGAAGGGGCTGTCGAAAATCTTTTGGATGCGCTAAATTGGAGCGGCATTGAAAATGACGAAGGTCCGAAATATGTAGACGGCGAACTCAAAGAAGTCGGAAAATATGGACCATATGTCCAATCAAACAGACTCCCGCTCTACAGAAAATATGTCGACGAGCTCATCGACAAGGGCTACGCATATTACTGCTTCTGCGACAAGGAAAGACTCGACGCAATAAGAGCCGAAAGGGAAGCAAAGGGTTTGATTCCGAGATATGACGGTTTCTGTCGCTCAATTCCTATTGAAGAAGCAAAGAAACGCGTTGCAAACGGTGAACCTTATGTTGTAAGACTTAAATTAAATAAAAACGAAGACGTAACGTTTACGGATTTGGTTCGCGGAAAAATTACTATAAACACAGACGATATGGACGACCAAGTTCTTTTAAAGAGCGACGGTTTCCCGACATACCACATGGCGGTTGTCGTTGACGACCATTTGATGGGCGTGACACACATCGTTCGCGGTGAAGAATGGCTTCCTTCAACTCCGAAGCACGTTCTTCTTTATCGCGCACTCGGTTGGGAAGAACCGACTTATGTTCACCTTCCGACAGTTTTGAACAAATCGAGAAAGAAACTTTCGAAAAGAGAAGGAGATGTTGCAGTCGGCGACTTCAGAAAAGCGGGATATCTTCCGGATGCTCTTATAAACTTCCTCGCTCTTATCGGATGGAGTCCTGACACTGAAGACGAAATTATGTCGATGGATGAAATGATTGAGGAATTTTCATTCGAAAGAGTATCAAAGACGGGCGGAATTTTTGACGTCGACAAACTCAATTGGATGAATGCACACTATATCAGAAACAAGGAAAATGCGGAACTGCTTGACCTTGCAGCACCTTTTATGGAAGAAGTTTTAGGAATTTCCGAAGAAGAAATCATGAACAATCGTGAATACTACGAAATTATGATGGAAGCTGTCAAGGAAGACTGCGACACGCTCAAAGTGGTCGCTGAAAAATGCAAGATGTTCACCGAAAGCGAAGTGCATTATGATGAAGACACGAAAGAATGGCTTGAAAGCGAAGACCTTCCTGTTTTAAAAGATGGCATCAGAAAACTTCTCGAAGACAAGGAAATGACTTTGGAATATGCGGAAGAATTTATGAAACTTCTCAAAAAAGAAACCGGAGTCAAGGGCAAAAATTTATTTATGCCGGTCAGATGTCTTCTCACCGGAAAGGCAAAGGGACCTGATTTCGTTCACGTGCTCTACCTTTTGGGCAAGGATAAAATTTTAGAGAGGATAGATAAATAATGAAAAAGGTTTTGCCTTTAATTCTTTTAATTCTCGCTCTTGTTTTCACGTCGTGCACGATGAAAAAGAGTGAGAAGCTTTATCCGGTTTTAAAATACACGGATAACGACGCGAGCTATGTTTTTATAAACAAAGACAACGAGGTCAAAATTGACAAACATTTCGAAGATGTTTTGAAAGCATTTGAAGATGACTATGCTGTTGTTATTGAAAACGGAAAGGTCGCAATAATAAATCGAGAAGGCGAAGATGTGCTTTCGGGAATTGAAAATGTCTATCAAATAAAAGACGGGCTGGTCACGGTTAAAAACAAGGACAAGACCGAGCTTATTGATTTAAAAACAAAAGAAGTGCTTTTAAAATATGACTACATTTTGATTGGTGAAAACAAAGTGCTCTCATATCTTGAAGGCGACAAGTGGGGATACAGAACTCTTGACGGCGAAAAGACTCTCGCCGCACAATTTGAAGAGGCATATCCTTTCGGAAAGAATTCGGGCGTTGCAGTTAAAGATGGAAAAGTTGTGATTGTTGACGGCGAGATGAATGTCAAGGAAACAAATTACACCGAAAGCTACAAGATTAACGACGAGACGATTCTTGCAAGAGAGGGCGACAAGCAACTCCTTCTCGATTTGAACGGCGACGTTGTAAATCCGGGAGTTAAGGGCGACTTGACAGAAGTTTACGGCGGAATGTATACAGTTTTCGACAGAAAGAACGGCGAACTCGTTAAAAAAGTCTACACTTTGAAGGGCGAGCCGGTTTCCGACGAGGTGTTCACAGACGTAAGACTTCTTGGAAACGGTTTTTTTGCCGCAAACAACGGCGAACTTTTTGCTCTTTACAGCGAAAAGGAAGGTCGAGTCACTGATTATAAATACGACTTTTTGAGCGCCGAATCTTTTGACGTTAACGGGGGATTTGTTATGGGCGTTTCGGAAGGAGTCGGAGAACTTCTCGACAAAAGCGGAAATATAAAGAAGACAATCGGAGAAAATATCGATTCAATTATGAAGGATGAAAATCTTTTCATCACGTCCGACTACGGCAAGATAACATATTTTGACCTAGACGGAAATGCGATCGAGAAAAGTCCGAAGATAAATCCGCTTGGAACTGTAAAAGTTTTGATTGACGAAAAAGACGGAAAAAATTATTTATTCATTGTATCGAAAGACACAAATGAAAAATTGAACGCATCTTTGAAATCGATCGCCGACAGAATTACGACCGAAAAGAATGTGACATATGACTACAGGCTCGAAGGCGATATTTTGTATGCGACATTAAAGGCGCACGACAAGAGTTATCCGTTTATGGTCGACATTTACACCGGTGAAGTTGTGGATGCAAAGGACATCTTCATCGACGAAGCGGCAATAGAAACGCTTGTTAACCAAAAGAAGACGGAAGAAAATATGCAAGGCGATGTTGAACTTGTGTGCTTCTCTTTTGACAGCGATTTAAAAATGGTTTTAAGAAGCGACAAGGAATATTTTGTCGATATTCCGAGAGAAGAAATTGAGAACTATCTCGATTTGACGGGGGGAGAATTCTTCAAAAGCTTGCTCGCTCCAAAGATAAATAAGTAGGTGATTTTTTGGAAGGCGTAATTAAAGAACTTCAATTCAACAAAAAAGTTCTGATTGAGTCGGAAGGAAAAGTTTATGAATCAAAGGGCGGTTTCCCGGGGGAAACTGTCCTATTTAAAAATAAGCGAAGAAAAAAAGCGAATATTTTGGAAATTTTAAAATCGCCTTATGTAAAAAACACGAGCTGCGACGTTTCGGACAGATGCGGCGGGTGCAGATTTCGAGAAATTTCTTATGAAGACGAGCTTAAAATAAAAAACGAAGAAATGAAAAGACTTTTTGCACCACTCGAAAAAAGAGACGGAACGGAGATTTTGGAAATTCATTCGCCGGAAAAAGTTTTGAGATATAGAAACAAAATGGAATACAGCTTCGGCAACGAAGAGAAAGACGGACCGCTAAAACTCGGGCTGCACGAAAAGAGTATGTTTTACAATATTGTCGAAGGTGCAGATTGCTTGATTGTGCCGAAGGACATGGACACTATAAGGCGCGAGGTGAAGGAGTTTTTCATCGAGCGCGGCGAAACTTTTTACCACAAGATGACGAAAGACGGATTTTTGCGACACTTAATTGTGAGACACTCCGTTTTTTATGACGAATATATGGTAAATCTTGTGACGACAAGCGCTCATCCGCTTGACGAAGAGTTCAAGGAGTTTTTGCTTTCACTAAATGATAAACTCGAAGGAAAAATTACAACGATTTATCACACCATAAACGATTCGCTGAGCGATGCGGTTGTGCCGGAAAAACTCATACTTTTATATGGACCGGTTTTTTTAAGGGAAAGGCTTTTTGATTTGGACTTTAATGTGGGTCCTTTTTCGTTTTTTCAAACAAATTCAACTGCAGCCGAAGAACTTTATTCTTATGTAAAGGAGCACCTGAAAAAGACCGGCGTGCTTTGGGATTTGTATGCGGGAAGTGCGGTCATCGGACAAGTTTTGAGCGATATGGCAAGCGAGGTCATAAGCGTTGAAATCAATCCGGAAAATGTGAAGGACGGCGAGGATACAATCGAGAAAAACGGCATTAAAAACGTTAAGATGGTTCTTGCCGACTGCAAAGAATTCGTAAAAACTACAGAGACGAAAGCTGATACAATTATTATAGATCCGCCGAGAGCCGGCATCCACAAAGATGTGCTTCAGGCGATTGACGAAAGCGGAGTCGATCAAGTTATTTATGTGAGCTGCAATCCGGTGACACTAAAAAATGATTTGATGGAAATGAAAAATTATAAAGTTTTGAGTGTAAAAGGATTTAACAATTTTGCCGGCACTTTGAATATTGAGAGTGTCGCAATTTTAGAAAAAAGATAAAATTCAGAAAGGAGAAATTATGTCTGAAAATTATTATGTAACAACGCCTATATATTATCCGAACGGAAATCTTCACATCGGCCACACATACACGACCATTGTCGCTGATGTTATAAAGAGATTTAAAAAGTTAGAGGGTAATGACGTTTTCTTTGTCACGGGCACCGACGAACACGGACAAAAAATTGCGGAAGCTGCAAAAAAAGCGGGTGTGACACCGCTCGAATTTACAGATGCAATTGTCGATACTTCAAAAAAACTTTGGGAATCTCTAAACATCGACTACGACGTTTTCGAAAGAACCACGTCGGAAAAGCACGAAGCAGTCGTGCAAAAAGTATTTAAAAAGCTATTTGACCAAGGCGACATCTACAAGGCGAACTACAGCGGACTATACTGTGTGCCTTGCGAAGCATATTTCACGGAAGCACAGGCAACCGACGGACACATTTGTCCGGACTGCGGAAGAGAACTCACAAAGAGAGACGAAGAAAGCTATTTCTTCAGACTTTCGAAGTACAAGGACCAAGTTGCCGAATATATAAAAAATGCGGACATCGAACCGGAATATATAAAGGATGAAATTTTAAACGGTTTTATGAAAGACGGACTCGAAGATTTGTCCGCTTCGAGAACCGCAATCGATTGGGGAGTAAAAGTTCCGTTTGACGAAAAACACGTCGTCTATGTTTGGGTTGACGCACTTCTTTGCTATCTTTCAGGAATCGGTTATATGGAAGATGACGAACTCTTTAACAAGTTCTGGCCGTGTGACTTGCACCTTGTGGGCCGTGAAATTGTAAGATTTCACATTGTGATTTGGCCGGCGATTTTGATGGCGCTCGGTCTTCCACTTCCGAAAAAAGTTTTCGCACACGGTTGGATTTTGTTTGACAACGACAAGATGAGTAAATCAAAGGGCAATGTCTATTATCCGGAACCGATTATTGAAACGCTCGGTGCGGACACGTTGAGATATTTCATTTTGAGAGAATTCAGCTTCGGCAGCGACGGCAATTTTACAATTGACAAAATTGTTCAAAGATACAATTCGGACCTCGTAAACGACCTTGGAAATCTCGTTTCAAGAACTCTTGCGATGATTGAAAAATATTTTGACGGAATAATTCCGGAGCCGGGAACAAAAGAAGAAATCGACGGAGAAATTTTCGAAGAAATCGAAAGAGCGAAGGACGCATTCTATAAAGAAATGAACGACTTGAAGTTCAACTTTGCGCTCGAAGACGTTTTCAAACTCATTCGCCGCGCAAACAGATATATCGACGAAACCGAGCCGTGGAAACTCGCAAAGGAAGACGTCGAAAGATTAAAGACAGTGCTCTACAATCTCTCCGTTTCAATTGTGGAAGCTGCAAAGATGCTCACGCCGATTATGCCTTCTACAACCGAAAAGATTTTTGAAAAATTCGGAATCGATGGAATTGACGGAGAAATAAAAGCGGGTCTTAAAGTTACAAAGGGAGAAAACTTGTTCAACCGTGCAGACGATGACACCGCCGAAAATATCACAAAGAAAAATACGGAACTTTTTGATGAAAGACAGAAAAAAATCGGAAACAAAAAAGAACTTTCCGAGAAACTTGTGGAAAATAAATCGGAAATTGAATTTGAAGATTTTGAAAAATGCGATTTGAGAGTCGGAAAAATCATCGACGTTAAGCCGCATAAAAACGCAGACAGACTCTATGTTCTCACAGTCGACGTCGGAGGCGAAGAAAGAACTGTCGTTTCGGGAATAAAGGAACATTTTAAACCGGAAGAACTTTTGGGGAAAGAAGCTGTGTTCATTCTAAACATCAAACCTGTAAACTTGCGCGGAGTAAAGAGCGACGGCATGATTTTGGCTGCTGAAAAAGACGGCAAGCTCACACTCATGAAACCGTGGAGCGAAGGATTTACGGGAGCGGGGCTCAGATAATGTATTCATTTATTGATGCGCACGCGCACTATGATGACGAAAAATATGATGAGGACAGAGACGAGATTATAAATTCGCAGTTTCAAAACGGTGTCATTGCAATCGTAAATGCGTCAAGCGATCTCGAAAGCTCGAAAGCGTCGTTTGAACTTGCCCAAAAATACGACAAAATTTATGCGGTTGTGGGTTGTCATCCACACGAAGCCGACGGATTTTCCGAAGACGACATTGAAGTTTATAAGGAAATGCTTAAAAATGACAAAGTTGTCGGAGTGGGCGAGTGCGGACTCGACTACTACTACGATTTGTCGGATAGAGATGTGCAAAAACGAGTTTTTCACAGAATGATTGAATTTGCCGACGAAAATAATGAACCGCTCGTCATCCACTCGAGAGATGCGGTCGAAGACACGCTCACAATGCTCCGCTCGCTGAGACACGGCGAGAAAACATTGATTCATTGTTTTACGGGTGCGAAAGAAGTTGCAAGGGAATATTTGAATCTCGGATATTTTCTCTCAATCGGCGGCGCCGTCACTTTTAAAAATGCTAGACATGTTGTCGAGTCGGTTGAATATGCACCGCTCGACAGGATCCTTCTTGAAACCGATGCGCCATATATGACTCCGGTTCCGTACAGGGGCAAGAGAAATCTTTCGATTTATATCGAAAATGTTGTGAAAAAAATCGCCGAAATAAAAAATGTGACGCCGGAAGAAGTTGCTGAAATAACTACAAAGAATGCAAGGTTCTTCTATGGAATCTAAGAGAATTAAAGAAGTTATAGTTGTCGAGGGCAAGGACGACATCACAAGAGTTACGGAAGCGCTCGACGCAACTATAATCGCAACGGGCGGCATTCATATAAATCGAAAAAAACTCGATGAAATTGTGGAAATCACGAAGGACCGCGGCGCTATAATTTTGACCGACCCGGACCATGCGGGGAATATTATTCGAGAAAAGCTTGTGAAAAATTTGAAGTGTCCGGTAAAAATTGCATATTTCAAACAAAGCCTCGCGATAAAAGACGGGGACATCGGGATTGAAAATGCAAAGAAAGAGGACATCATCGAAGCGATAAATAAAGCGAGACCGACATATGTTTCGAAGACGGAAAATTTTTCGGCGGAGTTTTTGTTCGAACAAAGGATCACCGGTTTTGACGATTCAAAGAAAAGGCGCGAGTATTTGAGCGAAAGACTAAATCTTGGAAACCCGAACGCAAAGACGCTTCTAAAAAGACTCAACAACTTCGGCATAGATAAAGAAGAAGTTATAAAAATTCTGGAGGAGTATAGTGAAGGGCAGAATATATAATATAAAAAACACCCGAAAAATCATGGAGATGCACGATATTACAATGAAAAAAAGTCTCGGGCAAAACTTTTTGATTGACGGAAACATACTCCGAAAAATTGTCGACAGCGCGGATTTGAAAGAAAATGACGTTGTGCTCGAAGTGGGACCGGGAATAGGCTCGCTCTCCGAAGAAATTCTCCTTCGCGGAAACAAACTCACGTCGATTGAAATTGACGACAGATTTATCGACATACTTCACGAGAACTTTGAAGGGATGAACAATTTCAAACTCGTGCACGGCGATGCACTCGACGATGAGATTTGGAAAAGTGCAAATGAAAATCCGACACCTAATGTTTTTATCGGGAATCTTCCTTATGTAATTACCACTCCGATTTTGGAAAAGATTTTTAAAAATGAAAATAAATTCGACAAAATTGTGGTCATGGTGCAAAAAGAAGTTGCAGAGAGAATGACTGCAAAGCCGGGAAGCAAGACATATGGAAGTCTGTCCGTTTTCGTTTCGTATTTTTCAAATGCAAAAATTTTGTTTGACGTGAGCGAAGGCTCCTTTATTCCTAGACCGAAGGTTAAAAGTTCGGTGGTTCTTTTGGAAACCGTCGAGAGGGACGAAAGACCCGATAACTTTATGGACTTTGTTCACAAGGCGTTCGGCATGAGAAGAAAAACTCTTTTAAACTCGCTCTCGATGGGTCTTGACATGGACAAGTCGGAAGTTCAGGAAAAAATTGAAAATGCGGGAATCGATCCGAAAGTAAGAGCGGAAAATTTAACTCTTGAGGACTTTTTGAATTTATATTCAAGTTTCAACAAAAAATAAATTTTGTGGTTAAAATATATATTTAGTGGGTATAAAGAAATTAGTGATGAAAGCATGGAAAATGCAGATATTATAAATGGAGGGATATTATGACAGACAAAAATGATAAAAAATGCGAAGGCACAAAAGGCTATTGCAAAACACAAAAGAAATACGAAGACACAATCGAAGAAAGAGATAACAAAAAAGACGCTCTTTCAGTAGAAGAACAAGCAAAAGTTAAGACAGGCGAAGACGAGATGTGTCTTGGCGAAGGCGTCTACGGCGAAGAAGTAGAAGGAAAAGAAAAAGACTGTAAAAAAGACTGTAAAAAAGACAAATAAAATTTTATTGATATAGTGATGGAGGGACTACAATGAAAGATGTAACAATTTATACAAGCGAGACTTGCCACTTTTGTCACTTGGCAAAGGAATATTTTGAAAAACACGACATTAAATACACAGAAAAGAATATAAGCAAAGACAAAGAAGCTATGATGGAACTCAGACAAAAAGGTTTCACAGGCGTACCACTCATCATCGTCGGAGATGAAACAATCTACGGCTTTGATCAAGAAAAATTAGAAAAGGCATTGGGACTCTAATGGAAGATATTAAAATCAACAAAGATATGTATCTCGGGGAACTCATGGAGTTAAAACCGGAAGCTGCATATCTATTAATGAGCTATGGAATGGGATGCATCGGATGCCCGGCAAGCCAAATGGAAACAATCGAAGAAGCTTGCATGGTGCACGGAATAAATCTCGATAAACTTATGAGTGATTTGGAAAGACTATAAAAAACGCCCGGATTTTCCGGGGTACATATATCTCGCGCATTGACTTAAAATAAATATATATATGTATAAGAACTCGTAACAAGTAGACTCAGGTTGATTTTAGTTGAACAGTGCAGTACCGAATGCGAACATATATTTGAAAATCTACAAATGGATTCCTTATCGACAATGATAGGGAATTTTTTGTAGGGATTTTTGTAAAGAGAGATTGGAATTTAGTCGATGATGGGAAACACTTGGATTGGGATAGTGACACCAAATACATAAGTAGCGTTCAATCAGGAGTTAATCTCTGGGAAGGTCATCGTTCAGGAGTAATTAGACCTGACTCAATTTTCGTTGTAGAGGATGTTTTTATTAGTGATTATTATGAAGTATCAACTACTATGGGTTACACAAGTTCTAATGGTACAATAAAATTCAATGATTATCATTTTGAAGACATGACATTTGCTCAGCAAATAAAAACTGCTACTCACGAATTGGGTCATGCACTTGGATTAGACCATACTAATGGTACAAATGATATTATGAAACAAGGAAAGTTAAGCATAACAAGCTTATCATCAACTGATAAATCCTCGTATGACGAAGCTTATAACAACTATTAGAAAGGAAATGTAGGGATGAATAGAATATCAAAGAAATCCACGATTTGTGCAATTCTGTGCATGTTGTGCTGTGTTATCATTTTTGTTGGATGTGGAAAGTCTAATGAGAACGTCAAAAATCAAGATTCAATTAGTTATTTACATGCCGACTTTGCTATAGATATGAATAATCCAAAGGAGGTAATCGGTTTTTCAGATCATTATTTTATAGCTCAGGTGGTTAAAGAAGAAAAGGTTGAGTATAGAGATCCAGTAGTTGTGGAAACTAAAAACGGTACGAAGGAAGTTAGTACGCCGTATACTCATTACACTATTCGTGTTATCAAAAATATAAAAGGAGAGTTGCCAACTGAGGAGAATATACTTTTAATTAAGTGTGGAGGAAGGTCAAAAGATGGGCAAATGATTCTTTACGAGAATGATCAACTCTTGGTTGAAAACTCGACATATATTTTTGCGGCATGTGTACAGCCGGATGGTTCTTTGTTGATTTCGGGACCGAATTTATCCGAAATAATTGATGAGTCTAAATTATCTTCAAAAGAAGTAAAAGAGGAGACCTTAGGCAAATATGTAGAAATGTACAAGCAAGAAGTAAAATATGACAGAGAACGATTTGAATATAAAAAATAAGATTCTGTTCCTTCATTTTAATTAAACTAAAATTTTGAGGCTCTATAATATTTATGGGGAATTAACGAAACAGAACACCCGGAAGGAGCATTTATGGAGAAAGAAAAAAACAAATGGTATTGGAAATTGGCAGGACTTGTTATACAGTAAATTTAATATTAAAAGAAAGTGGTAAATAAACCTATAAAGACAAAGTGTTTCGGTTATTAGAACAAGATATTGAGAATGAGCAAGAGAAAAATTTTGAAGAAATTTAGATTATGACCTTGACAAATCTTCCCAAATGTGAACATATATCAGTACCGAATGTGTGAACGCATTTGAAAAAATCTGCAAATGGATTCCTTATCGATAATGATAGGGAATTTTTTGTGGGGATTTTTTGATGGTGAGTTATGAAGTTTGGAAAGATATTAAAAATACAAATGTTGTAGATGTAAAAATAAAATTTTATAATGTTGAATTCGCACCGTTGTTGGTGTAAATACATATTCAATATACACAAAAATGGGCGGCGCAATGTGATGCGCCGTTACATTTTGGGAAGCACACAGTGATTTATAAATTTATACACTGAAAATATAACTATGCAAGCAAGAACATATAATTTTATTTTGTTTTTGTATGATATAGCAGAATTTGTAGCGGCGTGATTACATTCCGCCGCCCTGTAGTATAGACAAAAACACATGTGCAAACGATTTTATAGTATAATCTTTTCAACGTGTAACCAATAAAGAAAAATAAAATTTATTCAAACAAAAAGTCTAACGAACGATGTTAGACTTTTTTATTGCAATATTTATTTGAGCTCCGTATTAAACACGGTGAAACTTCGCGCCTTTTTTATGCCCACGCCATATTTTGAGTTATAGATTTTGTAGACTTTTAAACTTTTTCCGTCTTTATCAAAAAATTCGAAGTCGCCGATTTTGTCACCGATTTCAAGATCTTCATATGATGTTTTATAACAGGAAAGAGATGAGAACGGCTCGTCATATCTTTCGTTCGTCTCACGATTTACGATGTATTCGGTTCTTCCGATTGTGTTTACAACATTTCTCGACGGAACGTCGTATGTATAACGCTTGTAGATAGAAATGCATGAAAAAAAGATGTATATATAAAATATGACATTTATAACGGTTTCTTTTTTTATGAGTTCCGGTTCTTCGATTTTGTAATTTTGTTCCGTGGTTTTCTCCTTTGTTTGAAATTCCAAAATATTATTTTAGTTTATTTTCTTGATTTTGATGAATAGATAAAATTTTTTTCGGTTTTTACCATGTCGTTGAATTCGCGGTCAATCACGTCGACAACTTCCATTTTTTTTCCTTTTTTCTTTGCTGTTTTTCGCAAGATTGCGGACAGTTCTGCGGATGATATAGGTATTTTATATTTTTCACGGAGTTTTTCAGCGAGTGCTTTTTGGGTGTATTGCCCCGTTTCTTGTATATATTTCAGTTTTTCGGCGATTTCAAGGTTTTCTCCGTTGTCTTTTTTTACGGCAATATCGATTATTTCAATGAGTTCGCCCGTTATTCCACCTTTGGTCATTATTTCTTTTACGTTTGTATGTTCTAAGCCTAATTTTTCGGCTATTAGGTCTCGGTATTTGTTGTACTCGATATTTTTTGAGAACGGGTAGATTTCGATTATGTTGTCAAGTGTTGCTCCACAGTCGTATAGGTTTAAGTAGGCGCTTTTTTGCAAGTCTTTATCAGTAGTCCATTTTCCGAAGACGTTTTCTATTGTTTTGGTTATGAGCGTGCGCTTGTCGACTGCATCCGTTTTAAGGAATTTATTTATGATTTTGTTGTCGATTTTAGATAGGGCATATTCGATGTTCGGCGTGATGTAGGATGTTCGATTTTCGTTTCTTTTGTGAATTACGAGTTCTTTTGTTTCACGCTTGATTGTTGTGCCCGTGAGAGTGCATATATCGCCCATATCCAACCCCGCCTCGTAGATTAATAGCATTATAAGCGTTTCTATTTGTCGGGTCGGCGCTTGGGTTGTATCGATATGGATTTTCAGTCTTTCAAAAAAATAGTCTTTTGTTATTCTCATTTTTTCCTTTTTGTAATTAGTATAATTGTACGGTTAAACACACACGTATCAGTTTTTCGGCGGTTTCTATGCGCCCGTCTTTTATAGCCTCAACAGCTTGTTTTAGGTGGCGCTGCATACGTTTTGCACGTAGCCACGTTCCTTTGTAGTCGGATAGGGTGTAGAGGTCGCCTTTTTCTTTTAGCGTTAAGTTGGGGAATGTTTCGTCGATTAGTATCAGTTCGGACACCGTTGTTATTATAGGCGGTTTAAACATTTCTCGGGTTTCTTTTATGATGATGTTTTCTTGTACTTGTTGTTGTTTTGTTTTTCTTGGTTGGAATAGTAGTTCAAATAATGATCTCATTTTTAATTTCTCCTTTATTATATTTTGTGATGAGTATTTTTTATATAATTTAAAATACTAAAAACCATATTATCTTATATTAATATACTAATACAAATTAACAAATAAATCAAATATATGATTAAACTTAAAATACTAAAAACCATATTATCTTATATTAATATACTAATACAAATTAACAAATAAATCAAATATATGATTAAACTTAAATAAAATTTAGTATAGGTATAATAAGGTGAAGTTAAACGAGTTTATTATTTCAGGGGGTGACAGCAACTGTTTAAAGTATATTGTTGAGAAGAATCAAGTTAGAGTTAATATGATATTTCAAATGACTCAAAAATGATGGTGAGATTACATAATTGAAATTAATTGAGTTATTGGTATCAGAGATTTTCAAGGAGAAGATTATGAAAGAATATAAGAAAGAAGATTTAATTCCGTTAGTAAGCGATAAGACAAAGCTTAATATTGTTTTAATCGTAATGATAGTGTTTGTCGTTATGTTTTTGTACAAACAGTTTACTGTTGAAATTCCAAGAAGCAGAATATCCAAGATGCTTCGAAATACCGATTATATTGTGTCTGAAGAAACGGGAGTACGTTCAAAGCAAAACAAGTACTGGACTTTAAAACGACCAACGAAATACTGGAAGAATTTAAAAATGCAGCTTAAGATATTAATATATTTATAAATCACAGTCAAGGCACGTTTCGATTAAAGCCTTGACAGGATTTAAAATATATTTTTAATAAGCTGCAGCATTTTTCAAATTTATTTTTAAGGGTTTGTGTCACATATGTTTGACAATAGTAGATTTATTTTAAGGGTTTGTGTTACATATGTTTGACAATAGTAGATGAATATGTTACAATAAAGATACGATATCATAAATATTAAATAAGGAGGTGATATTATGAAATATAAAAAGGTAAAGAGAAACTACCAACAAAAAGCACCTGGGGATAACAATTGCGTTAACAACTGTCACACACCGGATCAGCCATAGTAATTTAAAATAAAATATGGGCCCAATATTTTATAAAAAAGGAAGACAAATATGAGTGTTACGATAAAATGGGATATTACATACAAATGCAATTTAAATTGCAATCATTGCATAAATGGTAAATATTTGAACAAAGATTATGATGAAATAGATTTGGAAACAATAAAAAAAATTGTTTCTGAAATAGATGATGTTGCAGGTATAGAATATATTCATTTTCTTGGTGGGGAGCCTACAACAAGAAAAGACTTTATTGATATATGCAAGTATTTAGATAATTCAAATATTAGGTTTGGTTTCAATTCAAATGGAATAAAATTGAACCATGATTATGTAAAAGAATTATCCAAACTTAAATATTTAGATAGAATAGTTTTGAGTTTAGAATCACCAATTAAAGAAGAAAATGATGCAATTAGGGGGAGAAATGTGTACAATTGCATTAATAATGCTATTGACACTATTAATGAAAACATAAGTAGAAGAATAATTGCTGTTAATATGGTGGTTTCAAAGAAAAACTATAAATCAATTGATCAAATGATTGATTTTTGTCTTAAAAGGAATGTAAAAGAATTATCTTTTTTACAATTAATTGAAGAAGGAAACGCAAAAGATTCGCATCTATCACTTAACTATGATGAGATAGTTGAATCAGCTATTGTCATAGGTTCAAGAAGCATGGAAGATTATAAAAAAATTAAGCTCTTTCCGAAATTTTTAAGGCCGTTAACCATTGACTATGTAAACAAAAAATACGATAAATCATGTCCTTCAATTACACATGGTTGTGGAGCGGGTACGAATTTTATATATCTCGACAACGAAGGGAAATTATATCCTTGCGACAGAGTAAAATTTAAAAATATTTCTGATAACACAATATCTTTAAGAGAAAAAGAATTTTCTGTAGGATGGGAAGACGACATGATGGCTATTCCTTTTCGTATTATGGAATCGGATGAGTATCGCAACTTAAAAGTATGTAGTGATTGCAAATATTTTATGAATACATGTTTCCCTTGCTCTTTAGATAATTTCAAGTCGACAAATAACCAATGTATTGAGACAAATAAAAGAATAAATGAATTTTTATATGGAAATATTGAAATGAATTATGGACCATTTAGAATATATAACGATGGCACAAAAAGCGTTATTCATAATGTTGCTAATGCTGAAACTATTGAAGTGGATCAAAAAGCAAAATTCGTATTTGACAAGATAAGAATGGCAAGAAATATAGGGCTTTGCGATTTAGATAAGATTGCTGATGAAATTGATTTAGATTTAGACGAAATAATTGATTTCATAAATTACTTATCAGAGTGCGGATTTTTAAGTAAACCAAAGGTGGATACAATAAAATGTTTAAAAAATATAGAAGACTTTTAAGTTATATAGGGCCGTTTAAAAAGAGAAGATTTTATCTTGTGTTACTATGTGCAATTTCCATAATTATGGCATCTATCATGCCTTTTTTTATCGGAAAGCTCGTAAATATGATTACAGAGAGTGCACCGATTAGCGATATAATTACTTTCGGGTTTGTGCTTATTATTATCGGGATTTTAGATGCAACTTTAAATTCCGCTCAAAATTATGTTTGGCATATGTATAGCACTGAATATTTAAATTATTTTAGAACTCTTATGCTTGATGCTGCACTCAAAAAAAATATTAAGTTTTTTAAAATGAATGATGAAGATTTCACCAATCGAATTTTGCATGACACCTCTATTTTATCGTATGATATTTCAATCGGTTTTCCGATGTTTATTTTAAATGTGTTAAGAATAGGTGTTGTTGTTGGACTTATGCTTTTTATGAGTCCCGTATTGACAATTTTGCCAATTTTAATCGTTCCTATTTATACTTTTACATTTCACAAGATAGATAAAAAAATCAGAGCGGCTTCAAATAAAGAAAGAACTTTATTTACGAAAGTGTCGGAAACGGTTAGTGAATATTTGCACGGGGTAATTCAAATTAAGATAAATCGTAAAGAAAAATTTTTCTTGGACAATTTTGTTCGTACAATTGATGAATATACACAATCAGCTAAAGAAATTAAAAAATATACGGCAATCAGTTACGGAGTGGGCGGATTTATCAGAACGCTTTTACCGATTTCAGTTTTAATTTTCGGTGCAATTTTAATAATAAAGGGGAAACTTCTACTTGGATATTTGTTTGCTTTTTATTCATATTTAGATTATTTGTATGAACCTATGAAAAATCTTTCAGATTGGTACACGGGTTTAAATGTGAGTATCGGTATGAGTGACAGAGTGCTTAATTTCCTTGAATATGATTTGGAAGAAGATACTGGATTAAAAATTAAAGGAATTAAAACGCTTGAATTTAAAGATGTATCATTTTCATATGACGGTAAAAAACAAGTGCTTAACAATATGAATTTTAAGCTTGAAAGCGGAGATGTTGTCGGAATTATCGGTCCATCCGGTTCAGGAAAATCTACTATTATAGATATAATTTTAAAAATATGGGACACATATAGCGGTGAAGTGCTAATAAATGAAGTTGAGCTAAAAGATATAAATAGAGCGAGTTATTATGAACATATGTCGCTCGTGGAGCAGGAACCTTTTATTTTTAGAGACACAATTTTAAGAAATATTCAATTTGAAGACAATAAAATAAATGAAAAAGTTTTAAATATGAGTGAAATTAGCGAAATGGTTGAAAATAAAAAAGATAAATTAAATCATTCGTTAACTACCGGGGGCGGAAACTTAAGCGGTGGAGAAAAACAAAGAATTGCACTGGCAAGAGCACTTTATACAGATGCAGACATTTTGATTTTGGACGAATTTACGTCAGCTCTTGATAATGAAACTGAAGAAAAAATAGTAAAGAATATTGAAAAACTTAGAGATGATGGTAAAATTGTAATAATTATCACTCACAGAAAGAGACCTCTTTCAATTACCAATAAAATAATAGATTTAGAAAAATGCTAGGAGATTTGAAATTAATTAAAAAAGTCTAACGAACGATGTTAGACTTTTTTATTGCAATATTTATTTTAGCTCCGTATTAAACACGGTGAAACTTTTCGCCTTTTTTATGCCGACGCCATATTTTGAGTTATAGATTTTATAGACTTTTAAACTTTTTCCGTCTTTATCGAAAAACTCAAAGTCGCCGATTTTGTCACCGATTTCAAGATCTTTATCTGATGTTTTATAGCAGGAAAGAGATGAGAACGGCTCGTCAAATCTTTCGTTCGTCTCACGATTTACGATGTATTCGGTTCTTCCGATTGTGTTTACAACATTTCTCGACGGAACGTCGTATGTATAACGCTTGTAGATAGAAATGCATGAAAAAAAGATGTATATATAAAATATGACATTTATAACGGTTTCTTTTTTTATAAGTTCGGGTTCTTCGATTTTGTAATTTTGTTCCATGGTTTTCTCCTTTGTTTTATAAGTGTGTCTTTTACTTTCGTCTATATATTCTATACCCAATATGATAACCCAATAAAACAAAAAAGTCCAACATAGTGTTAGACTTTTTATTTGAATTAAACTTATTTCAAAAACGAGAGATACCACTCGTCAAATTCAGCTCTTGATTTTGTATGATATAGTTGGTTTAGGATAAACAAAATCGAGTCGGTGTCGGAGCTTTCGTTTTCTTTAAGCTCGATGATTTTGATTTCGTTTTCGTAAACTCTGTAGAGCGTGAGAGCGGCACTCGTGTGCTTGTTGGCTTCGATGCCTTGAAGTTCGTTGTACATTTCCTTGATGTCCGAGGTGTTGTCTTTTACGATGTAGACGAAGTTTTGGTCGAACAGGAGTTTTGTTTTGTTGTCCTTTTTAAATCTGTCGATCGTGGTTTGGTCAAGAGATATGACATTGTATTTGCTGGAGTCAAATTTGCCGTTGTAGAAGTCGTTCGGTTGTATTGTGTCCGGCTCGAGTTCTTTAAAGGCATCTTTTTTCCCCGCCATATTCAGCACTTTGAGATTCAGATTTTTCAAAAGGCTTTTGTCTGTTGATTTTTCTTGTGTGTTGTTTGAGCAACCCACGACAAAAATACATATTGTTATTAGGAAATATTTTAAAAATTTTTTCATTTTATTCCTCTTTTAAAATTAGAGTCGTAGCAAAAAGCTACGACTTTGTTGTTCTATAATCGCTGTCGACTAATCGAGAAATTTATAGATTGTTATTTAAGTGGTTTACGAAGTCCTGTATATTTGTTACCATCGTTTTTACTTCGAGAGTTCCTCTGTCCGAGAGTTTGTTTACGCTGAACTCTTGAAGGTCGATTGAGTAGATGAATACAGGTCTGATTTCTCCGTCAAATTCGTTGTATGAAGGAGTCATATTTCCGGATGCGATTGTGTGAAGAACGGTTGAAAGGCAAATAAGCATTCCCGTTTTTCTCGTGTGTTTACGCATTCTGTCTTGCGCTTCATAGACATTGTCGACTGTGTCAGGAAGTGTGTACGGGTCTCTTATAGAGCCTGCGAGCACATAGTCTTTGTTTTCTTTTACGAGTGCGTGCATGATGCCGCCTTCTTTAACAATGCCTTGTTCAACAGCTTCTTTTATTGAGCCGGCTTCCCTGATTTTTGAAATCAAATCGTATTTTTGCATGTCAAACGTTCTTTCGCTTGTTTCGTCAAATGCATCCATTGCCATGTCGATTGACGCAAATGAATCGCCGACCATTATTGCGTCGACATATCCTTTTCTTACTAGACTTGCAAAAGCTCTTTTTGCTTCAGGGTCTGTAACGAGGCTCGGCCCGATTACCCATGTGATTTTTTCGCCGACACTCTTTACATATTTCATTATTTCATAGAGTTCGTCGTAGTCTTTTGAGAAAGCTGTTTCACGTGAACGACCTGTTCTGAATGCAAAGGTGTCTCCGGATGCACCCGCTTGAGCAAATCCGTGTGTGTACATATAGATTCCTTCGCTCGCATCTTCGGTTCTTCCGACAACAACTTTGTCGCCTTTTTTAAGATTTCTGAATTCTACAATTTCAACTTTCGTCGGGGATTTTATTACAGGGACCGTGTCCATTCTGCTTTCAACAGCGAGTACCCAATTTCCGTCTATTTTGAAGTATTCAGGATAGATTGAAAGAGCATGATAATTTCTTGGGGCAACTCCGTCAAGAGGAGCTTCTTCCCATTTACAATCCGGCGCATTTTTTAGAAAGTCTTGATTAAAATCCGGTTCGACGTATTTGTTTAGTGTGAAACTCATTATCTTGTCCTCCCTTCACCATCAAATTTTATTAAATTATTTCTTGCGTTTACGCAGAAGTCTTGAACATTTGTAACGATTGAATCCACGAGGAATCCTTGTCTTTCGTCAATGATGGAGTTTGTTGCATAGTCCGTGATGTCGATTGAGAAAACAGGTGTTCCGTAGATTTTTCCTTCTTTCACACGATAGCTTGGAGCAACTTGTGTTGCACTGACCGAGTGGAGAAGTGTTGCAAGTGTGATGATCAAATCGAAATCTTCGAGTGACTCTCTCATTTTGTGTAGCCCTTCATGAACATTGTGGAAAACTTCAGGAAGCGGTCCGTCGTCTCTGATTGAGCCGCAAAGCACGATTGGAATATCGTTTTCGATAAGATTTTTTATAAAGCCGTCTTTTACTTTGCCTGTTTCGACAAATTCTTTAAGGCTGCCGTAGTGTCTGGCTTCGTTTATAAGGTCCAAGTGGTTGTAGTGACCGTTTGGAACACTTTCTTGTGTGTAGATGTTTTGACCGAGTGCGGTGTTTAAGAATCCGCCTTCGAGGTCGTGGGTTGTCATTGCATTTCCTGCGAGCAACAGTTGAACATATCCCGCATTAACCAAATCTGAAAGAGCAAGTCTTGTGTCGTAGTCGAAAACAACTGCAGGTCCGAGAACCCAAGCGATTTTTCCGCCTTTTTCTTTAACTTCACTCATAAGGTTGAACAATTTTTTGTATGTTTCAGCGGATGAAGCGTACATCGGATTTTTGTGTTTCAAATTAAAAGCATCAAAAATTTCCGCATCTCTAAAAATTCCGTATTTTTGATCGCTCTTGTCGGCAATCAAAACTTGGTCGCCTTTTTTAATATAATTAGGATCTCTAACAATTAAATCGCCATCGCATTTAACGATGACACCTTTGATTTCGTGGTTTTTCGGTAATATCATTTTGCCGTCAACTTTAATATATTCAACAAACGGTGTTGAAAGATATGCACCGACAGGCATAATAGAATCTTCTTTTGCCTCAGCAAATTTTGCTTCATTGATATTTTTGATTTCATCTTCTGTGAATTCTCTTATGTCTGAAATAGGAAAATTATATTTCAATTCAATCCCTCCTTACTTTATATTGTACATTATTTTATCGAAAAAATCTACCCCAAAGCGGGGACTTATATATATAAAACAAATGTGATATAATATATTTATTAATTGTTTCGGAGGAAGTATGGACACAGTGCTTTTACTTATTTTAATTATAAATATATTCACTTTTGCGGTTTATGCATGGGACAAGTATGCAGCGATAAGGGGAATGTACAGAGTGAGTGAAAAAAATCTTTTGAGTCTTGCGTTTTTCTTCGGCGCTGCCGGGGCGCTCCTTTCGATGAAAATTTTTCACCACAAAACGCAAAAGCCGGTCTTTGTACTTCTCGTGCCGATTGTGTTTGTATTTCAACTTGTTATTGTACTCGTTTATATGTACAAAGTTGGTTATGGATATTAAAAACTGATTTATAGAGGGGGTTCTATGGGAAAGAACAACTACGAAAATGCTAAATATTGGGCGATGCTCGTGAGCGTTTTTCTGATGATTTCAAAAGTGATGGGATTTTTCAGAGATGTTTTGACGGCGCGCTCTTTCGGTGCGGGTCATGAATCCGACGCATATTTCACGGCGATGAGCGGAATCATCATTGTCATCGGCGCACTCGGTGCGGGTCTTCAAACCACACTTGTGCCGATTTTTTCGGATATAAAGAAAAATCACGGCCGCGAAGGAAAAAATAAATATTTCAGCACTATTTTAAGCGTCACACTTCTTGTGATGACGATAATAACTGTCTTGATGTTTGCGCTTGCGGGACCGTTTGCAAGGATTCTTGCAATCGGCTACGAAGGCGAGATGCACGATTTGATTGTGTTTTTAATAAGGCAGGGTCTCCCGATAGGGATATTTTTGGGCATCACATATGTTTCAAATGCATATCTTCAAAGTGACGAGGTCTACGGACCGCACGCTTTGATGGGGATACCGTACAATCTTATTTTTATAACTTATCTTTTGGTTGCAAAAAAACCGACGGTTATCGGCCTTATGAATGTGACGATGCTCGCATCGGCATCGCAATTTTTGATACAGCTTCCGGCGCTTCGAAGCAGAAAACTGCACTTCAAATTCGAATTAAATTTTCGCGATGAATATTTAAAACGCACATTGATTTTGGTTGTGCCTATAATTATTTCAAGCACCGTGAGCCAAATAAATATTATGATCGACAAAACTCTCGCGTCAACTTTGACCGAAGGGGCTATTTCCGCGCTCAACTACGCAAACAAGGTGAACACTCTTGTTGTTAGCGTGTTTGTCGTTGCAATCACAACGGTTGTATTCCCGAAACTCACGAATGCGGTTTTAAAAAGGGATGTAAAGGAAACGGGTGCTCTTTTTTCATCGAGTGTAAATCTTGTGCAGCTCGTGACGATTCCTGCGGCAATCGGACTAATTGTTTTGAATCGCCCGATTATAAGCATACTCTTTCAAAGGGGAGCGTTCGACGAAAAGGCGACAATACTCACGAGCGGCGCACTGCTTTTTTATGCGCCGGGGCTTATCGGACAGTCCTTGAGAATGTGTTTTGAAAATATGTTCTATTCATATCAACAGACGAAAATCCCGATGTACACGGGTTTTCTCACCGTTATATTAAATGTAATTTTCAATTTCATCTTAATTAAACCGATGGGGCACCGAGGTCTTGCGCTTGCGACGTCTCTTTCGATGCTCATAACAAGCATAATAATGTATTTTATTATAAGAAAAATGGTCAAGTTCAACGAAAAGGAAACCATAATAACATTTTTGAAAATCCTTCTTAGCGGAATTTTGATGGGCGTTGCAACACACTTTATGTGGAAGGCGTTCACGCCTTTAATGACGTCGAGAATGAAAGAAGTTTTGTTTTTATTTTTGACGATTTTTATTGCGATTGTAATTTATCTTCTTGCAACAATGCTTTTCGGAATTAAAGACACGAGAACACTTGTTCAGACATTAAAAAGGAAATTCGGTAGAAAAAATGCGTAGAATATTTATATATATAATTGCCGCTTTCGTCGTTGTGTTTTCTCTATTTTTAATTTTCAGAGAAAAAGAAGAGCCGGATTACAAGCCGATTGTTTTGGACAGCGATAGAGGCGGAGAGAACGAAATAAATAATCCGATGGATTATAAACTTGACGGAGTGAACATTGACGACAGATTTTACGGCGAGTACGAAATGCAAAACAGTCTCGACGGCTATGTGAAAAATTTGGGCGAGTCTTCGAAGATAAATGAAAACGCGAAAACTATCTTAGAAAATCGCGCGTATATCGAAGACACTATGCTAAAACTTGCGTCGAACAGAGTTGATGCAATAAATTTTGTCTTCTACAAAGACGAATACAAGGACAGATATGTCGAAAGCTACACCGAAAGCTATCCGCTCGCTCGAAATGTGCCGCTTTTTATACAGTGGGACCCGAGATGGGGCTACAAAATGTACGAGGACTACTTCGCAATCATCGGTTGCGGACCGACTTCGGTTGCGATGATTTTAAACGCATACGGCGAAAAGAAAACGCCGATTGATATGATGGAAGAAATGGTTGCAAACGGTGCATACTTGAAAGATTTGGGCACAAGTTGGGACGGAATCAAAAAAACTCTTCGAGACCATGGCATGAATGTTTCGGAAATTCCTTTGGGCGAGAGAAAATTTATAAATGTTTTAAATGAGGGAAACCAAATTCTCCTTTCGATGAGAGAGGGGAAATTCACAACCGGCGGACACTATATGGTTTTGGTCGGCGTGACAGAGGACGGAAAGTTTTTATTAAACGACCCGAATTCCGTGAGATACTCCGTGAAAACTTGGGACTATAGCGAACTCCAAAATGAAATAAAGGGTTGTTGGAGCGTCGGAAAATAATTTGAATTGAAATCCGTTGGGGTGATAAACTTCTGCGGATTTTTTGTGCGAGTTTTGTGCGCAGTTCTGTGAGTATGTGTGTGTATGATTGCATGCGAATATGTGTATATAAAGTTATTTGTAAATAGCTATATAAAACAAAATGCAATTTTCCAATTTTGCACAAAAAAATAAGGAGCAAAGCCCCTTATTCTATAAACTATGCGTCGCTTCTTGCAAAACCGTTTTTCATCTTGCAACTTGCGGTGTATAAAACTTTTGCCAAAAGATCGTCGGTTTCAACTTTAAGTTTGTCGGCGATTTTTTGATTTGCTTTTTCGAGAAATTCTTGAACATCTGCCGGCTTCTTTTCGAGGAAAGCTTCGTCGGTTTCAGTCAAAATTCTTGCGGTAACGCTGCCCGCCTTTTGTTGATAGCGTTCGATGTGCGAACTTGTGTCAGCGTAGTGTGCGTCAGCAAGTGCTGCAACTATACGATTTGTCCAATAGAAATCATCAGTTGTCGGCTCGCCCGTTGTGTTCTTCAAATATGCCGGCGTGTCGTTTACATTTGAATAGAACGGAACAACCGCATTAAACACATTGCAGCCGAGGCTCAACCATTCGACGGACTTGATTTCGTCCGGCATATAAGGTCTGATTTGAACAAGACCCATAACATTGTTTCTGTTAATGCCGATAGGTCTGAATTTATTTCTTTGACGTTCGTCGCCGTGTTTTCCGTAGCAATCGTAATCTGTTCCTTGATAGTGGTGTGAAAGTGCATACTTGATGTCTTCGACCGTAATCTTCTTTTCCGGAACAAGCATCCAAGGGATGTCGTCGCTTTCAGGTCTGAAGTCCGCGTCAATTCCGTCCCAATAATATGAATTCGGATTGAAATATCTCATCAAAATCCATGCGCGCGGAGTGTTGTAGGTGTGGTCGGAGTCGGAGTGCGAACCGTATGCATCGCGAGGATTGATTTGTCCGTCAATGCTCAAATCGAGGTGATACTTTTCAGTGAAATCCTTCAAAGCCTTCGAGCACATAAACTCAATTTGTTCGCCGTAAGCGTCTTCGAAATCGAAATGGTCGAGACCGAGTTGGTTCGGCATAATTACATAGTGGTCGTCCGGCACTCTTCTTGCCATCCAATTGTGTCCGCCGATAGTTTCGAGCCACCAAATTTCATTTTCATCTTGAAATGCAATTCCGTTCATTTCATATGTTCCGTACTTTTCAAGAAGTGCGCCGAGTCTTTCGACACCTTCTCTTGCAGAGTTGATGTATGGAAGAGTGATTGTAACCATATCTTCTTCGCCGATTCCGCCGAAAGCTTCTTCGACATAACCGTCTTCGCCCGGTTTTCCGACAGCCTTTACATATTCTACAAGCGGATCCGCCGCAAGCACTCTTTCATTTGTTGTAAGCGTTTCGGTTGCAGTCATCGAAACATTCTTTTCGTTGACGCCGAAAGCACCCCAAATTCCTTCGTCTTTTACCGCATTCGGCATACATGTGTATCTCATCGGATTGTCCGGCAAATCAATTTCCACTTTTGAAATCACTGATTTATATTTCTTCGGTTGTTCGTCAGGTTTAACAACCACGAACTTCTTCGGAGTGAATTGACCGCTCGGTGAATCTTCATTTCTTGCTACGAGAGTTGAACCGTCGTAGCTTGCGTTTTTACCTACTAAAATTGTTGTACAAGCCATAATAAACTTCCTTTCTTTTATTCATTCATATTTTATTATACCCATATTAGTAAAAAATTTTTAAATATATTGTATGATAAAAATAAAATTTATAAGTAGATAAAATACAAATCCCAAACTATGTTAAATATATGTGCGCATTTTGCATGATTTGCGAGCAAATAAAGAAGAACACAATTGGAATTTATTTGCAATGGATTAAATTTTAATGTATAATTTAAATGATAGCACTTATGTTTATTAGTTTTTTTTACCTTTGCGGTGCTATTTATTTTTATATGGAGATGATTAATTGGAGAAGAGAAGTTTTTATTCTAGAGCTATGAAAGTGGCGTGGCCATCGGTTTTAGAAAGTTTTTTTATAACGCTTACGGGACTCATAGACACATTCATGGTCTCGAGTTTGGGAAAAGAAGCGATTGCGGCGGTTGGACTTACAAACCAACCGAAATTTATCGGACTCTCATTTTTCTTTTCGATAAACGTTGCCATCTCGGCACTTGTCGCACGGCGAAAAGGTGAGGAAGACAAAAATTCGGCGAATGCCGTTTTAGTTACCGCATTTGCAATTGCCGCAGTTTTGACTGCGATAATCTCATTTGTATTTGTAAAATATTCCGAAACGATTTTGAGATGGGCGGGAAGTAATTCCGACACGCACGAATTGGCGAACGAATATTTCAGAATAATAATGGGATTTGTATTTTTTAATGTAATAAGCATGACTATAAATGCGGCGCAAAGAGGAAGTGGAAACACTCAAATTGCATTCACGACAAACTTTGTCTCAAGCATTGTGAATATGACTTTCAACTATCTTTTGATAGGGGGCAACTTGGGATTCCCGGAACTCGGAGTCAGAGGAGCCGCGATTGCAACAGTAGTCGGAACGGCGGTTGCAAGCATAATGAGTATAAGATCGCTTTTTAAACCGCATAGCTATGTCGATATAAGATATATTTTCGCAAGAAAGATAAAACCGAGAGTTGAAGAGGCGATAAGCATTGCGAAACTCGGACTCAACATGCTTGTTGAAAACATTGCGATGAGAATCGGATTTTTAGCGACTGCACTTCTTGCGGCGGGACTCGGCACAGCACAGTTTGCTGCACACAACGTGGGAATGCAAGTACTGAGTCTCGGATTCGCATTTGCCGACGGAATGCAAGTTGCGGCGGTAAGCCTTGCGGGACAAAGCTTGGGCGCAGGACGAAAAGAAGATGCGAAAACATACGGACAGGTATGCCAAAGAATCGGACTTGCGATTTCAATCGGTCTCTCGGTAATTCTGTTTGTGTTCGGAAAACACATTTTCAAACTCTTCTTCGACGCAAACGCTGAGCCGGAAATCATCGAATACGGTGTACTCATCACAAGATTCATCACGGTCATAGTCATCCTTCAAATCTCTCAAATCATCTACGGCGGTTGTTTGAGAGCGGGTGGCGACGTAAAATACACATTGATGGCATCGATTGTGAGCGTCTCGATTATAAGAACGGTCGTGACCTATGTACTCGTTAACGGATTTCATCTTGGACTCACGGGAATTTGGATCGGAATACTTTCGGATCAGTTCTCGAGATATGTAATGATGAGCCTTCGATTTAAAACCGGAAAATGGGTCAATATTAAAATATAATTTGGATTATGAAACACTCAAAATTTTTTGGGTGTTTTTTTGTTTGACAATTTTTATTTAATTTTATATAATAAAGTATAAAGTTAAGTAATATTTTAGTAGGGTATGATAGCAAATTTTTATTAAAAAAGTAGGAATGAAAGATATGAAATTTTTAAACAAATACAAAAATCATATGATATATACGGCGACAATTACTTTGATTGTCGTTTTTTCTTTAAATTATGTTTTCGGGAGTTGTCAAAAACTGACTCCGGAAGATTTAAAGAGCATTTTTTTCAAAAATGAAAATGAAGATGCGGCGGATTTAAGTTTTTTAAACGAAAAACAGGATATTCGCGTAAGGGCGACGTCAAATGACGAAAATGTTGTTTATATTTATGACCCGTGCTTTTATTGGTATGTCAATTCATCCAAAATCATTTCAAACGGAAGCTATAGATATTTTTCAGAAGATGACTATAAAAATAAAAGAGACGTTTAGATATATATTTTTGAAATAGAAACACTTTTAAATATTAGGGGAAGCGAATCGTGGAGAAAAAGAATTTTGAACTTGGAAGAAAAGTACAACACGAAAATCATTCATGTTTTTGACCCGAATTCCAATGTTACCGAAGAAAATGAAAAGGTGAAAATTGTTAAGAATCTGTTTTCGGAGAGCGAAAATTCTTTAGACATAGTTAAAATAACGCCCAAAGAAGAATTTTCTGCATCAGAAAGAAGAGATTTGATTGCTGAGATGAAAGAAAGAGGATTTGTTGAAACTGAAAAAAAGAACTCCGGAATTTTTGAAACTATTAAAGCTTCTTTAAGCTCGCGAGTATATGATAAAATGTTTGGACTGACACTCATTTTTAGTTATTTGTCTTACGTGATATTTCTATTTATTATAAATAAAGAAATATTAAAAGAAGCAAAGATTCTTTTTATATCTGGGGCAACGAAAAAAGAAATTATTTGGACAACTGTTAGAAATTACATCTTACCGAATTTGGCGGTTTGTGTTATAATGACTGTCTTATCTTATTTATATTTGAAATATATCGGCGAATTGTCATTGATGAGAGAGAATTTTTTGAAAATTGTTCTGATATTGTTTTTAACGAATCTTGTTACTTCCTTTTTAAGAACAGCGGAAGGACTTTCGAAAATTAAAAGAGGTGATTTGTATGAATAAATCATTTTTTATGAAAATGACAAAACGCGCGTATGTCCTTGTTCTCTTGACACTTTTAATATTTGCATCTTCAGCGACGATTTCTTTGGTTGTAAAATCTTTTATCTATCGGGGTGCTATAGAAGATGACGTTAATAGTCAAACAACATCTTTTGAAATCGTTCCGACTTTAAAAGAATCGGACTGTACCGATTTTGTGGAGGGACTTCAAAACATACTCGAAAAATATGGGCGAACATATTTTATATCGGAGAAAATTTATGAGATTTTAAAAACTGATATATATATTTTTGTCGATAAAAGTCTTTCGGAGAAATATATTTGGGCGATAGAGAAAAATGCAAATGTCAATTTTTCGGAATTTGATTTTTTAGATGAAGTTAATGACGAAAAAATCATAAATACTTTTTCGAGCATTTTAGACGACGAAAATTATGATTTTTACTATGTAGACAAAGATGAATACAACACATTTAAGGGATACAATCTTTCGCATTCGGAAGTGAGCTATCTTTTAGAAAGTCTTGATTTTAACAGAAGCGAGATTGATAAAGGTGCGATTGACGAGGTTTTAAAACTCGACGACGACAATGACAGTGCGAAAATTGCGGTCACGGTGTCGAGAGAAAACGACGAGAAAACTTTTGTAAAAAGATATGTGATACCATATCTTATAATGCTTCTTCTTTTTATAGTTCAATCATTTATTATTTATTACGGCGATGTTTATGTTGTGAAAGAAAAAGATGACTACATCAATATTATGAGCGGAAAAAAACTTAGAAAAATCTTTATAGAAAACACTCTTTTTAATATGTTTTCCATTGTTTTGGGAGTGGTTATCTTTGTGATTTTAAACGTATATATGATTGATTTACTATTTAAAATTTATTTGGTAACAGTTTCGGCGCTTTTTATTTTGCTCGAACTTGTGTTATATTTAAATATAAGAATCAATAACAAAGGAGTAAAGTATTTTGATTAATATTAAAAATATTGAAAAGAGATATGACGACAATTTGATTTTAAACGGACTTTCGCTCGAAATAGAAGAAGGCGAGAGCGTTTTAATAACCGGAGAAAATGGAGTCGGAAAGACGACGCTTCTTCGAATAATGGCGCTTTTGGATTTTAATTACAATGGAGAGTATTTTATTAACGGGACCGATACAAAGAAAATGAAAGCGGACGCGGTTTCTGAATTTAGAAATAAATTTTTCGGTTTTTCGCACCAGCGCGAAATTTTTATGGAAGACGAAACTGTGCGTGCCAATATAGAAATCCCTCTGAAAATTTCCGAATCGAATAGGGATGAAAAAGTAAGAAAACTCGATTTTGCGGTTCAGTTTTTGGAACTCGAGGGCATTTTGGATAAACAAACTCGATTTCTTTCGGGAGGAGAGAGGAAAAAGATTTCGATTGCTCGCGCAATTATAAATGAGCCGGAAGTTTTGATTTTGGATGAACCTTTCAGCTCTCTTTCGGAAAAACTTGTGATAAAATTGTTGGGGTATGTCGAGGAGAGAATCGAAAATAACAAGTCAAATATAATCGTCACACACGATTTCGGCGCGATTAAAAATCTGAATTTGAAAAAGATGATTTTGGAAAACGGAAGATTGACGGATTGTTAGTTGAAGAATAAAGTATGAACACTCAAAATTTTTTGGGTGTTTTTTGTTTGCGTAAAAAAATTTATTTTTTTCATCCTCAAAAGTTTATAACCTCGATAATATCGTGTTTAAATAAATTAATCTCATAAATATTTTGCACTTGTTAAGTAACTGTAATAGAATTTCGATTGGATTTATGTTGTTTTTTATAGTTGTATCTGATATGATATATAGTGTAATTAAATGAAAAAACTATTTTCACCACTATATGTGGTTTTATATAACTATTAAACAAGGAGAAATAAATGGTACAAGTAATTAAGCGCGACGGAAGAGAAGTCGATTTTGAAACGCAAAAAATTGTCATCGCGGTTGAGAAGGCGATGAAAGAAACTGAAAAGGGAATTGATGAAAATGCGGCGAAGGAAGTCGGAGAGGCGGTTCATGAAAAGTATAAGGACAGCGACAAGGTTTCGATTGAAGAAATTCAAGACTTAGTTGAGTTCGAACTCATGAAGAGAGCGCCGGAAGCTGCAAAGAAGTACATTTTGTACAGGGAAGAACGCACGAGACTGAGAGAAGAAGGCTGGGCGATGACGAATCTCCAAAGGGATATTTACGACAAGAAATATCGCTATGACGGAGAAAATTTCGAGGGCTTTATTAAGAGAGTGAGCGGCGACAACGATGTTATCGGAAAGGCTATAAAGGACAAGAAGTTTATGCCGGCGGGAAGAATTTTGGCGGGTCGCGGCCTCGACAAGAAGGGCAAAAAGGTCACTCTTTCGAATTGTTATGTTATGCCGAGAGTTGAAGACAATATCGAGTCGATTTTCGACACCGCAAAGAGACTTGCAAGAACTTATTCATACGGCGGCGGCTGTGGAATCAATATTTCAAATTTGAGACCTAAGGGTGCAAAGGTAAACAATGCGGCTTCAACAACGACGGGTGCAGTTTCATTTATGGATTTATTTGCACTCACAACGGGTCTTATCGGCATGCGCGGAAGACGCGGTGCGCTTATGATAAATATGGACGTATCGCACCCTGACATTATGGAATTTATCGATGTTAAAAACGATTTGTCGAAGGTAAACTCCGCAAATATCAGCGTCAATGTAAACGATGAATTTTTAAAGGCTGTCAAGGAAGATACAAATTACACTCTTCGTTTCGATGTGGAATCGAGCGGCGAAGAAATCAGAAAAGAAGTTCGCGCAAGGGATTTGTGGAACACACTTGCAAAGAACAACTGGAATATGGCGGAGCCGGGAATTCTTTATTGGGACAGAATAAATTCTTGGCACATAATGAGCGCCGACGAAAATTTCTCATATGCGGGAGTTAATCCGTGTGCTGAAGAGCCGCTTCCGGCTTGGGGCTCATGCAACTTGAGCTCAATCAATCTCGGAGCATTTGTAAGAGATCCGTTCACCGATTACGGCAGATTCGATTTCGAAGCATTTGCACACTTGGTTCGTGAAGGCGTATTTTATCTAAACGGCGTTTTGGACGAAAATGAAAATCTCCACCCGATAAAGGAGCAAAGAGAACTAGCGCACAATTTGAGACAAATCGGTCTCGGCATCATGGGACTTGCGGACATGTTTATAAAGCTCAAGATTAAATATGGAAGTCCGGAATCAATCAAGCTCATTCACCAAGTCGGAAGACTTATGATAAATGAAGCGCTGAAGGCATCAGCTGAACTTGCGAAGAAAGACGGACCGTTTCCGTTCTTTAACAAAGAAGCAGTTCTAAAGAGCGACTTTATAAGATCGAACGCCGATGACGACACATTGGAAATGATTGAAAAATACGGATTGAGAAACAGCCAACTTCTCACAATTGCACCGACGGGTTCGATTTCAACTCTCATCGGATGCTCAAACGGAGTTGAACCGATTTTCCAAATTTCATACACAAGAAAAACTGAATCAATTCACGGTATCGACACCTACTACAAGGTCTACACCGACATCGTAAAGCAATATATGGACAAAAATAATATCTTCGACGAAGCGGACTTGCCGGAATTTATCGTCACAACTTCAAACTTGAACTACAGAGAAAGAATCGACGTTCAATCCGCATGGCAACAATATATCGACGCTTCAATCTCCTCAACCGTAAACGTCCCGAACGAATTTACCGTTGAAGAAGTTGAAGACCTCTATATCTACGCCTGGGAAAAAGGCTTGAAAGGCATAACAATCTATCGCGACGGCTGCGCTAGAGGCGGAATCCTAATCACCGATAAAAAGAAATCCCCTACCGACCGCATCGAAGAACTCAAACGCGAAATCGATGAACTCGCCGGCACCGCCCTCAAACAAGATCCCGATAAATGCCCAATCTGCGGCGGCAAAATGAACCACAGCGGCGGCTGTGCGGAGTGTCAGGAGTGTGGGTTTTCGCCATGCGCCGTTTAAGGGTCTGCAATCCATTTTCGTCGTGGAAAGCTCGTCTTTTTGTCGTTCGAATTTTTTGAGCTCGACGTAGGTATACTACGACTCGCTTCAAAAAATTCTCCACTGGACAAAAATACTTCGCTTTCCACTTAGAAAAAGGGATTGCGAATTGAGTGTGGGGTGGAAATTGTAAAATTTAGAGAAAATAATAATTTTGTGAAAGCGGCTCCGAGTAGGTTTACTACACGTCGCTTGAAATCGTTCTCGAAGAAAGCGAATTTCTTCGTTTTCTACTTAGAAAAATCGTTTGCGAGTTGAGTGTGGGGGTAGAGGTTGTAATACTCTGCGGAAAGAGTATCGAGTTGAGTGTGGGGTTGACGGTTGTAAGACTCTGCGGAAATAGCTTAGAGTTGAATGTGGGGTTGGAGGTTGTAAGACTCTGCAGAAAAAGATTCGAGTTGAGTGTGGGGTTGACGGTTGTAAAACACTGCAGAAAAAGATTCGAGCAAAATGTGAATTTATAAATTGTAAAGATTATAATTACTGTGAAACAACATAGAGTTGGATTTGAAATTTATAATTACAATAATTGTCTAAAAGAAAAGCACCAAACAAAAACTCAAACAACAAAAATATTCTCAAAATATAAAACCAACACAAAAAATCCCAACAACACACAAATAAATAATCAAACCAAAAGGAAATGCATCGATTTTTTCGACATGTGTTTCCTTTTCTTTTTGTATTCGTTTTTTATTCGACAGTGGGGTTCTTTTGTGATATAATTATACGGATAGAGGGTAGGTTTTTCTACTATTTTAATTTGGTTTCAAGAGAGGATTTTATGAAGGTTTTGGTTTTGGATTCCGGCAAGGGCGGAAAGGTTGTATATAAGTATTTGGAAAGTATGTCTCCGGGTATTGATTTGATTTATACATCCGACGAAAAGAATATGCCGTACGGCGAGAAGTCGAAGGGCGAGATTGTGAGACTCACAAAGGATATGGTTCGTCCGTTCAAAGGCGAGTTCACTGTTCTTGCGCCGGCGTGCAACACCATAAGCACAGCTCTCATTGAGACGGGAAATTTAAGGCGAAATATTGTGGATATTATAACGCCGACTGTTCAAGTTTTGCGAAGACAAAATTTGCGACATTTGGGAGTTATTTCCACATCATTTACGCATAATTCGGGAATTTATTCGAGGATGCTCGGAGCGATTTCCTTGCCTTCAAGAAATCTTGCAAGGCTTATAGAAGAAGACGATTTGGACGGTGTGAGAAAGGAACTTGAGGTTCTTATTCCACCGCTTATTGAAAGAAGAGTCACAAGACTTATTTTGGGATGTACCCACTATGAGCTTATAGACTATATTATAAGGGATATGTATCCGCATTTGGAGCTTTTGTATCCCGGAAAGTATCAAGCGGAGGCGGTTTTGAGACGCCTCGACAGATTAAAAGGAGCAGGACATGGATTTAAAAGAAAATGATCCTATAATCGAGCTGAAAAACGTCAGTTTCAGTTATACTTCAAATATAACGGGCGAGTCTTTGCTTGCGATTGACGATGTTTCTATGAATGTAAAGAAAGGCGAGTTCGTTGCGGTTTTGGGTGCAAACGGCTCGGGGAAAAGTACGCTTTGCAAACTTATAAACGCTCAGCTTATGCCTAAGGAAGGTGATGTGACCGTTTACGGCATGAACACCAAGGAAGAGGAGAAGATTTGGGACATAAGAAAAAATTGCGGTATGGTTTTTCAAAACCCGGACAACCAGATTGTTGCGACTATTGTTGAAGAGGATGTCGCTTTCGGTCCGGAAAATTTGGGAGTGCCGCCGGCTGAAATAAGAAAGAGGGTTGACGAGAGTCTAAATATTGTCGATATGCTCGACTACAAAGACCACAGTCCGAATCTTTTGAGCGGTGGACAAAAACAGCGTGTCGCAATTGCGGGAATTTTGGCAATCAATCCGGACATTATTCTTTTTGACGAGCCGACGGCGATGCTCGACCCGTCCGGAAGAAAAGATGTTTTGGACACGATTTTAAGGCTCAACAGAGAGCAAAATAAGACTATTCTTCTCATCACACACTACATGGAAGAGGCGATAAACGCCGACCGTGTGGTTGTTTTTGAGCAAGGGAAAATCGTTCGGGACGAAACGCCGCAGGAGATTTTTAAAGATCCGAATGAAATAAGAAAGTATGGACTCGACAGTCCTTTCGTTCCGGAGATGGAATATCTTTTGGGCGACAAAAAGACGGGCTGTACGAGTTTTGAACTAAAAGATTATGCGGACTGTGTGCTTAAAAAAATACAGGAAAACGGCAAAGCAAAGTTCGACGAAAATTCATACAATGAGTTCAGAGATGAAGTTGTTTCGGAGAGTTCCGAATTCGACGCGAATGCGGAAATCGCACTGAAAAATATGTCGCACGTCTACAGCCAGGGCACACCTTTTGAAAAGATTGCTGTCGGCGATGTAACGCTTAGCATAAAGCAGGGCGAATTTGTCGGAGTCATCGGACACACGGGCTCCGGAAAGTCGACTCTCATTCAACACTTCAACGCGCTCTTGTTCCCGACGTCGGGCGAGGTACATGTTGAGGGTGAGAAGATTTCAAAGGATATGCGACTCATCGGTTTGAGACAAAGGGTCGGAATGGTTTTCCAATATCCGGAGCATCAACTTTTTGAGGAGACTTGCGCAAAGGACATTGCGTACGGTCCGAAAAATTTGGGGCTCGGCGAAGAGGAAATAGATAAGCGTGTGAAGGATGCGATTGAAGACGTCGGACTCGACTATGAGTGGGTGAAGGACCGCTCGCCGTTTGAGCTTTCGGGCGGACAAAAAAGACGCGTTGCAATTGCGGGAGTGCTCGCAATGAAACCGAACACTCTCATTTTGGACGAACCGACTGCGGGACTCGACCCGAAAGGACGCGACGAGATTATTGAAGAGATTCGCTCGATTCAAAAGAAAAATAATCTCACAATTGTCTATGTAACGCACTCGATGGAGGACATCGCGCGAATTGCGGATAGAATTCTCGTCATGGAAAAAGGCGAGCTAAAATATTTTGATAGACCGAATAAAATTTTTAAACGTGAAGAGGAACTTGAACAAATCGGACTTGACGTTCCGTATGTTGTTGATTTTATGAATATGCTCAGAAAAAAAGACGTGGTTCTCAACCAAGCGCTCACGCCTGAAGATGCAGCAAAGGAAATAGGAGGGCTTTTAAAATGATGAAAGATATCACAATAGGCCAATATTTCCCGGGCGATTCATATGTTCACAAACTCGACCCGCGAACAAAAATAATTCTCACATTCACATATATTTTTATACTGTTTTTTGTTAAGACATTCACGGCGTATGCATTTGCATTTTTATATCTTTATGCCGTGACAAAAATTGCAAAAATTCCATTTAAAATGCTCTTTAAAGGCATAAAGAGTCTTATGTTTATCTTGATTTTGACGGTCGGACTGAATATATTTATGGTCAAGGGCGAAACGCTTTTTCAAATAGGACCTCTCACAGCCACAAAAGAAGGTGTGAGATACGCATTTTTTATGGCGACAAGATTGGTCTTGATGGTTATGGGTTCGGGCATTATGACGCTCACAACTTCGCCTATAAGGCTCACCGACGGAATCGAAAAGATTTTAAATCCTTTGAGAAAAATCGGAGTGCCGAGCCACGAAATAGCGATGATGATGACGATCGCTTTGAGATTTATCCCGACGCTTATGGACGAAACGGACAAAATTATGAAAGCACAAAAAGCGAGAGGTGCAAATTTTGAAGAGGGAAATCTTTTCAAACGTGCGAAAGCACTTGTGCCGATTTTAATTCCGCTCTTTATCAACAGCTTCAGACGTGCCGACGAACTTGCAAATGCAATGGAAGCAAGACTCTATAGAGGCGGCGAAGGCAGAACGAAACTAAAAGAACTAAAGTATGAGTCGAGAGACTTTGTTGCGTATGCGATTGTTTTGAGCTATTTCGCATTTATGGTTCTTTTGAATTTCATACCTTTTGTAAAGTAATATGAAAAATATTTGTTTGATTATAAGTTATGACGGCACGGATTACAGCGGATGGCAAAAACAGCAAAATGCACTTGCAATCCAGGAAGTGATTGAAAATGCGCTTTCGGAGGTGACGGGCGAGGAAATTGTTTTGAAAGCGGCGGGAAGAACCGACGCCGGTGTTCACGCCCTTGCACAGGTTGCGAATTTCAAAACAAATTCCACAATTCCGCCGGAAAAATTTTTATATCCGCTGAACAACATTTTGCCGGGGGATATAAGAATCGAAAAATCGTTTGAGGTGACGGACGATTTCAGTGCGAGATTTTCAGCACTGTTGAAGCACTACAGATACTCGGTTTATGTGGGTGAAGTGCTTCCCGCAACTATGAAAAGATTTTTCTCGCTCTACTCATACGACATCGATATGGATAAAATTTCAGATGCGGCGAAAGTTCTTGTGGGAACGCATGACTTCAAAGCGTTTGAAGGACCGTATGCGCAGATGCCGACGTCCGTGCGAAATGTGACGGATATAATTATAAAATACGAAAACAACATTCTAACATTCGACATCTACGGCGAAGCGTTTTTGAAGAACATGGTGCGAATAATGGTCGGAACAATTTTGAAAGCGAACGAAGGGCGAATCACGCCGACGGAAATCGAAGAACTTTTTGAATCGAAAGACCGAACGAAAGCGGGGGCCACAATGCCACCCGAAGGACTGACCATGGTCGAGATAAAATATGATTGGGAAAAATTTAGAATTTAGATTGGACACTCTTGCTTTTGCAAGGGTGTTTTTTGCGGTTATTGATTGAGTTGAAGTTTTTTGGTATGATAAAAATAGTAATTAACAAAACTTTAGGAACTTGTAAATACTAAATGTTTATCATTCGATACGTTTAGAAATAAAACCGGAATTTAAACCCCTCGAATTCGATGGGGAAAACCGACAGAAATAACAATAAAAATTTCATAGATTTATTTGTAAAGTTGGTAAGAAATATAGAAATTTTACAAATGATTTTTGAGACCAAGCGAGAATAATATCTATAGATTTGATTAGAATATTCTAAATGTCAATAAATTCATGGGGGAATTATGATAAGAGATAAATATAAGGAGAACTTTTCTAAAATTTTATTATTATTTTTAACAGGGATAATTGTAGGAAGTTTAAGTATAATTCCTATGCTATTTATTCAAAAGGTGATAGACTATTTAACCTTAGAGAATCGCATTGAATTTATAAAATATATAATATTTTATTCACTTGTATATATTTTGGTAAATATATTTAGGATAGCTCTCGTAAACTTCGGCTCAAAATTCGAACTGAATTTAAATCGAGACATAAGAAATGAGATTGTTGAAAGTATTCTTGATACAAAGATGGAACAGTTGGAAAGAGCCGGACGAAGTAATGTTTTTATTGTTATAATTGACGACTTAAAATCGATTGATGATAAACTAATACCTTTGGTTTTTGATTTAGGTTTTTCTATCTCAAGTTTTGTTATTGGGTCAATAATTATAATAAAGTACGACTATATTATGTTATTTGCTATGATTGCCATATCTGTTGCGTCAACAATTGTAATTCAAAAGATTTTAAAAAGTTCAGAAATAGCATCTGCAAACAGCCAAATTCAAAGGCTGAATGTTATAAATAAATTTTTTGACATTATTGTGGGTGCAAGGGATATTAAACTGTTTAATAAAGAAAAGATTTTTTCAAATGAATTTTACAAAGAGAATCAGACGCTGAATAAGCTCGATAAAAAAATAATAAATATTAAAAATGTTTCTCAAGCACTTGTAAGTTTATTGTTTAATCTTATTATGGCTATTTTAATTTTTATTGGAGGAATGCGTGTTAGTCAAGGCAACTTGTCAGTCGGAGCATTGATAGCAATCATATTGTATGCCTCAATGATTACAGATCCGATATTTAATATCATAGAAAATCAAAAAGAAATAGCAGCTTTCAAAAATTCTGTTAAAAGGATAGATGATACTTTTAAAAGAATAGAGAAAGAATGTGTAAATTTAATCGAAAATTTTAATACTATTGAATTTAAAGATGTTTCGCTAAATTATGGAGATAACCACGTTTTAAGAGATTTTAATTTAGTCATAAATAAAGGTGATAAATTAAAAATAAATGGAAGAACAGGTTCAGGCAAGTCAAGTATTGCAAAATTAATCACTAATATGTATAAGCCGACTTCGGGTAATATATATGTTGATGGAAAAGAAAATCAGACGGTTTCATTATCAGCGGTTTTTCAAGAAAATAAATTATTTAACATGTCAATAATAGAAAACATCACATTTAAATCTACGGTTAATGATATGAAATTGAATGAAATCATTAAAATATGTAGGTTGGATGAAGTTCTTGAAAAGTATTCAATAAAGAATATCGGGTTCGACAGCAGCACCTTATCAGGTGGAGAGAAAACAAGAGTGTTGTTAGCGAGAGCATTATACAAAGATTGCGAACTATACATTTTTGATGAAATTAGCACAGGGCTTGATGAAAAACTTTTTTATAAAATTTTTGATGACACTATGAAATATTTAGAAGCAAAAACAGTCATTACCATTGATCACAAATATATTGACGAAAAATATTTTTCGAAAAATATTTCTATATAAATCTAAAAATGTTTTGGCATTAAATCTATAAGGTTATGTATTTAGATAAGACACTCTTGCTTTTGCAAGGGTGTTTTTGTTTGCGGTGATTGATAACGCTTCGATTTTTTGGTATGATGATATAGAGGCGACTATGGAAAATATTAGAAGATATCTTTATCAAAACAAAATAAAAACTCTGATTGTTTTTCTCTTGCAAATTTTGATGTGGGGAATGCAAGTCATTGTGCAATTTTTTGCTATAAAAACATTTGACGGCGCAATCAGGCTCGACATTCATCACTTTTTGAAGTGGATTTCGATTTCATTTGCAGGTTGGCTCGCATATTATTTAATTTGTATGCTCGAGTCTTATTTTCGTGCAATGGCGGTAAAGTCCATGAACAATGATCTTCGAAAGGATTTTTACGAGACAATTTACAACGGAGATATAAAAAATTTCGGCGGAGAAAAAAGAGCGGAATATATTTCTTACATAACAAAAAATGTTGACGAAATTTCTACTCTCGCATGGGAAAGCGTTTTCAATCTGGTCGGAAGAGTTGCACAGATAGTTTGGAGCGTTGCGGCGCTTCTCTATCTCGATTTTTATCTCTTTTTATTCGCCGTTTTTTCAACGCTTATAATGTGGTTTATGCCGAAAATTTTTGAAAAGCGTATCGAAAAAATCGGAGAGGACAATTTAAAAGCACAAGCGGAGGCGATGAAAAAATTTAAAGATTTAATTTACGGCGTGCACATTCTAAAAATTCTGTCCGCAAAAAATTGGTATTTAAAAAGAGGAATGGACGCGAGCGAAATAAGCGAAGAGGCGAAGTCGAGAAAAAATTATATAACGGAGATTTTGGAATGCACGATGGGAATCGTGAGTGTTTTGATGCAAATTTTGGCGGAAGTCATCGTAGTTGTTCTTGCATTTTACGGGCGAATCGGAGTTGCGGTGCTTGCAGGTGCGGCAAATCTCATAGGTGGAGTCACGAACGGACTTTCAAATCTCACAAATGCAAAAATGATGATAATGCAGTCGAAGCCGTATTTTGAAATTCTAAAATCAACCGAAACTGAAAAAGTGTGCGACGAGTCGTTTAATGAAACGCTCACGCTCAAAAATATTTCGTACAGCTACGACGACAAACAGATTCTCGAAAGCTTGAATATGGAATTTAAAAAGAACGGCAAATATGCAATTGTCGGAAAGTCGGGACGCGGGAAATCGACGATTTTAAAGATTATTATGGGAATTATAAAGGATTACGAGGGCGAGGTTCGCTACGACGGAAGAGTTCGCGAGAAAGCGCTCGACACAAGTATGTCCTATATTTCGCAAGATGTATATCTTTTTAATGCCTCGATAAAGGAGAATATTGTTTTGGGCGGGGAGTTTTCGGGTACTGCTATAAGTGACGCACTTTTTAAAAGCTCGCTTCAAACGGACATCGAAAACTTTAAAGACGGCATCGACACGATTGTCGGAGAAAACGGTGCGAATATTTCCGGAGGCGAAAAACAAAGAATCGCAATTGCAAGAAGTCTGATAAACAGCAAAGACACGATTTTGATTGACGAGGGCACTAGTGCACTCGACCGGGAAAACAGAGCGGCGATTGAAGAGAATTTACTTAAAAGCGAGAATCTCACAATTATTATGGTGAGCCACAACTTGGATGAGAACATGAGAAGGCTTTTTGATGCAATTTATGAAATTTAGTGGAGCGGGAGATTTTAATTATATAAATAACTTTTGAAAAGTCATAAATTGTGGTAGAATAAATATATTACGTTTTTAATCAATAAAAATGAAAGCGGAGGTTTTATGAAAAAATATTCAAAGGGCAACTTTTTCGAATACAACACATTGAAGGGGCGACTTATTTTTGCTCTGGTTTTCGGTGCACTAATCGCAATCGACATCGCAATCATAGACACAAAAGCACTGCACAGCCTTCATCTTAACTACAGAACCGCCCAGGTTGAAAAATATATCGATTTAATGAGCATATTTGTGTTTGTAAACGGCGTACTTTTTATGTTTTACAGCAGCATGGGTGTGTACGATGCGATTACATTTATGACCTCGGAGAAAGTTTACGCTCCTAGAATATTTTTCTTTATTATAGTGGTGCTTGGAATTTTTCAGGCGTTTATGGGAATCGACACAGTGATGCGACTCTTTGAAATGAACGCACTCATTGTAAATAGAGACGCAAACACATACAAAGGCGTTTATCTTTTCGGTGCGGCGATAAAATGCTTAATCTGCAGTCTTTTTATGTATGCGATTCGAATGATTTCGGAATTCAGGATGCGAAAAAGTAATGAGAAAATGTTTAGAGAAAATCACGAGCTGAGACATAGAAAAAAACAACTCGAAGATTTTTTGAATGAGAGTGAGAAGTAGTTTTTATTTTGTTTTAAAATACAATTTTTCGTTCTCAATTTTAAAATAATAAAATTTAATAATTACCGAAAATTTATGTTTTTGAGCGACTATAAATTTGAAAAATTATATGATTAATGATATAATTTTATGTAGATAGATTAAGGGAATACGGTTAAAAACCGAACAGCAACCTCTACTGTATGCCGGAGTATATGCCATTTGCCACTTAACGGGAAGGCGGTATATATTTTGAAGGCGAGTCAGGATACCTTCATTTGTACTTTTGGGATTGGGAAGTATGCTGTTTTATGTTGTTCCTTTAAAATAAATTTTTGGAGGATGTATGGGTAAGTTTTTAAGATTTTAATTCGAATCTTGATTAACTTGCCCATTTTTAAATTGGAGGTTTATTTTGGCGAAGATTATGGTTCAAGGTGCAACTTCTTCGGCAGGCAAGTCGTTGTTGTGTACCGGTTTATGCAGATATTTTTATAAAAAAGGTCTGAAGGTTTTTCCTTTTAAGTCGCAAAATATGAGTAGAAACGCATTTGTCGATGAAGACGGCAACAAAATTGCAACCGCACAGGTCCAACAAGCTTTTGCTTGCAACAGAAAGCCCGATGTCAAGATGAATCCCGTTTTACTGATTCCAAAGACCGACGTCGGAAGCACTGTTGTGCTTTTCGGAAAAGAGTTCAAGGATATGAAAGCTAGAGAGTATTTCGAGTACAAGAAGGAGCTCCTTCCGGTAATTGAGAAAACCTTTTCGGATATTGAATCTGAAAACGATATTGTTGTGGTCGAAGGCGCGGGAAGTCCTGCTGAAATAAATTTGAGAGAGAATGACATTGTAAATATGGGCTTGGCGGAACTTGTAGATTTGCCGGTGATTCTTGTTGCGGATATAGACCGCGGCGGAGTTTTTGCATCTCTTTACGGAACGGTCATGCTTTTAAGCGAGAACGAAAGAAAGAGAATCAAGGGACTTGTCATAAATAAATTCAGAGGCGACAAAACTCTTCTCGATTCGGGCATAGAGCAAATTGAAAAGCTTACGGGAATTCCGGTCATAGGAACGATTCCATATGTGAAGCTCAATATCCCTGACGAAGATTCGCTCGTTGATTACGACAAGCCTGCAAATCATGGCGGAGTTACCAGGGAAGAATTGGAAATTGAATTTGATAAGCTTATGAATGCGATTGCCGACAATATGGATATGAAATTGGTTGAGGAGATTGCCGGGCTATGATTAAAATAGTTTTGGCAGCACTCTTAATCGACCTCTTGATCGGCGATCCGGTTTATCCGTTTCACCCGATAAGGCTTATGGGAAAGCTCATTTCCTTTGAAGAGAAAAAGTTTCTAAAGGAAGATATGAGCGACTATGAAAAATTCGTCGCAGGTAGTGCAGTTGTTGTTTTCAATCTAATATTTTCGTATCTCATCACGTATTTTATTATAAAAATTATTCCGGCGGGAATTTTTAGAACGCTTTTTAAAATTTATGTGGTTTATTCGTGCATTTCGCTCAAAGAACTTTCGAAATGTGCAAGAAAGGTACGAGAAAAGCTCGAGGTTTCAATTGTCGATGCACGACACGAACTCTCTATGATAGTCGGTCGTGATACGGAAAACTTAACGGAAAAGCAAATTGTGATGGCGACTGTGGAAACTGTTGCAGAAAATGCGAGCGACGGTGTTTTCAGTCCGCTTATATTTGTGTTTTTGTTCGGACCTGCCGGGGCAATCATGATGAAGATGGCAAATACGATGGATTCGATGATCGGATACGACGACAGCAAGTATTTATATTTTGGTAAAACAGCGGCACTCACAGACGATGTTATAAACTTTATCCCGGCGAGACTCACGGCGATTTTCTTTATTTTGGCGGGGACAGTTTTAGATTTGAACACTCAAAATGGAGTTGAGGTAACAATTAGGGATTCAAAAAAACATGCAAGTCTTAATGCGGGTTTTCCGGAGTCTGCAATGGCGGGACTTTTGGGAGTTAAACTTTTGGGACCTTCGACATACCATGGAGTTTTGTCGGACAAGCCGTTTATTGGAAATGACTTGAGAGAAATTAACAGAGACGACATTTTTTTGGCAAACAGAGTGATGTATGTTGCAACAGCTCTTTTGACAGCCACTATGTCTATTTTATTATATTCACCGCTCTACAGAGCGCTTTAAGGAGGAAATATGAAGGGAATTACAGTTTGTTTTTTCGGCACTACGCACATGGACACATATGGTGCGTGCATAAAGCCGATTTATGATTATGTAAAAAATAAATATGGGAATGAATATGAAGTCGAGATGGCATTCACGTCACGAATTATAAAGAAAAGGCTGAAAGATAGAGGCGTGATGGACGTAAAAAATGAAAAAGAGGCACTTGATCATTTTAAAAGTCTCGGCATTGATGAGCCGATAGTTTTCAGCACTCATCTTTTGGAGGGAATCGAGTACGAAAAAATTCTTTCGCTTAAGGAATTTTATCCCGGGCTTCGCGTTTCAAAACCACTTTTTGCCGACAAGGATGCAATAAATGAATTTACAAAGAAAGCAATATTTCCGGAAGATGAATGCACAGTATGGATGGGTCATGGCACAAGCCACGAAGTTGACGACGTTTATGATTATTGCGACGAGTGTTTTAAGAAAAACGGCGGAGAAAATGTTTTCGTTGCGACAGTTGAAGGAAGAAGAAGTCTTGAGACAATTTTGCCGGAACTCGAAAAGTTTAAATATAAAAAAATCACGTTAAGACCGATGATGCTTGTGAGCGGTGACCATGCAAAAAATGATATGGCGGGCGATGAGCCTGATTCATGGAAAAGCATTCTCACACAAAAAGGTTTTAAAGTTGAAGCAGTTTTGAAGGGGCTCGGCGAGTTTGATTTTGCAAGAGAAATGTTTTACGACAGATTAAAAGAGGTGCTTTAGAGATGAAAAAACTCTACGGCATCGGCACAGGTCCGGGGGCATCTGATTTAATAACGGTTAGAAGTGCAAGGCTTATTGAAAATGCCGATGTAATTTTCGCACCGAATAACAAGGGCAAAAATATGGCACTTGACACGGTTCGTGAGTATATCAAAACGGAAAATATTATTTTTTTGGATTTCCCGATGGGAAAAGTTGGACCGGAAATATACAAAAAGAATCTCGAAATTATCCACGAGAATCTGTCGGACAACAAGTCCGGAGTTTTTCTTACGATTGGAGACGCTGCAATTTACAGCACATTTATAAACACTCTTTATTTCGATGAGGAAATCTCCTTTGAAATGTCGCCGGGCATTCCGTCATTTTTAGCTGCAGCGGACTTCGCAGGAGTGCCGCTTGCAACAAAGGGCAAGAATTTTCTCTTGACCGATGACATCGAAAATGCAAATCTCGAATTTGTGGACAGAATTGCAATTTTAAAAACTTATAAAAACAAAAAAGAAGTAATAGAGAAGCTCGAAGCACACAATTTTTCTTATATTTATCTTGAAAATGTTTCGGCGGAAAACGAGCTTATACTTCGAGAAAAAGAAGAGATTTTAGAAAGGGAGAATTATATGTCCCTCATGATTGGATGGAAAAATGAATAAAGGGCATGGTGCAAATATTTTTAAATATTCAAAGAGCGGAGATCTTCTCGATTTTTCGAGCAATATAAATCCATACGGGCCGACCGAGAGGGTCAAGAATAATATAAGAGAACATCTCGATTTGATTGCAAGATATCCGGATGTGTCGTATGGAAAACTTTTTGACGTGCTCGAGAAATATCTCGGAGTGGACAAAACACACATTTCACTTGGAAACGGTGCGATGGAAGTGATTGATGCAGCAATCTCGCTCTATGAAAACATTGTAATATTTGAACCTGCATTTATGGAATACGAAATACGTGCACGAGTGCAAAAGAAAAATATAAAAAAAATAAATTTGGATTTATCATTTAAGCCGAATGTGCACGATTTGGATTTTGATTTAGAAAATACTCTCGTGATTATCACAAGTCCGCACAATCCGAGCGGAGTAAGTCTTTCCAAAAAAGAGTTCGACGAGATTTATGAAAAAGTTTCAAATAACGGCGGGGCGATTTTGATGGACGAGGCATTTCATGAATTTTCAAGCGTGGATTATGATTTGGCAAAAGAAATATCGAAATACAAAAATTTGTTTGTGGTGAGAGCTGCGACAAAGTTTTTCTCGCTTCCGGGTTTAAGACTCGGATATTTGGTTTCGAATTTCAAAAATGATATTGACAACCACATTCCTACGTGGTCTGTTTCATCGCTTGTTGAAAATTTGGGAGAAGATTTACTTTTGGATGAGGAGTTTATAATATCATCGAAAGAGAAACTCGCAAAATCAAGAGATAAGCTCTTTTCGGAGCTAAAAAAAATAGATGGAATCCATCCTATTCCGTCGGATGCAAACTATATATTGATTAAAACGGATTTCGACAACGAAATGTTATTTCAAAATCTCTTAAAAAAAGGGATTTTGGTCAGAAAGTGTGATAATTATGCAAATTTGGGGCATCAATATATAAGAGTTGCTGTAAAAAAAGACGAGGATAATGAAAAGCTTTTAAAAGCTTTAAAGGAGGAAAAAAATGGAAGATAATAAACGAAATACATTAAGAAAACTTATGATAACGGCGCCGTCTTCAAACACCGGAAAGACGCTCATAAGTACAGCTTTGATAAAGTTGTTTAGGGAACTGGATCTTCAAGTTATGGGCGCGAAGACCGGTCCGGATTATATAGATGCTGAATATTTAACTTACGCTTCGGGAAAGAAGAGTGAAAATTTCGATTTGTTTTTGATGGATGACGATTTGATAAAGAAGAAGATAAATAAAATCGCGGTTGACAACGACGTGCTTCTTGTAGAAGGTGTTATGGGCTATTTCGACGGTTCGGGAAACACTTTCGAAGCAAGTAGCTTTGATCTTTCGAAAAGATTTGACATAGGGGCAATTCTTCTTTATGAGCCGGAGGGCGAAATGTTTACGATGGTGCCGAAGATTAAGGGCATGGTCGACTTCAGTGAAGGTCAAATCAAGGGCGTTATTTTCAATAAAACAAGTAAAAAGATTTATGATATGATTGCACCGCAAATTGAAAAATATGTGGGCATAAGCGCGCTCGGATACATTCCGAGCGACAAGAGACTTGAAATTCACGAAAGAAGTTTGGGACTTATAAGGCCAAAAGAAGTCGAAGATATCGATGAAAGGCTCAATATAATCACCAATCAAATGAAGCAGACCGTTGACATAAGAGGAGTTCTTATGGCTGCGACACAACAAACGAGTGAACAGGATAGAGCCGAGGAAAATCCTTTCAAAAAATACAAGATTTTGATGGCGAAGGACGATGCATTTTGCTTTCACTATGAATCGGAGCTTTACGATGCGGCAACATTTTTCTCACCTTTAGAGGACAAGGAAATTCCGGAGGGCACGGATTTGGTCGTAATCGGTGGAGGATATCCTGAACTTTTCAGATTTAAACTTTCGAACAACGAATCTATGATTAATTCGCTTCGCGAATATCACAGAAAGGGCGGCAGAATTTTGGCATATGGCGGCGGGCTGATTTATCTTTCAAAGAGAATCGGAGAAGTGCCGATGGTCGGAATTTTTCCGGGACTTTCATCGATGACGAAAAATCTCGTTCACTTCGGTTACCAAAAGGCGGTCATCGAAGACGAATGGCTCGGCACGCAACGTGGTGAGTTCAATGCACGTGAATATCATAGAGGCATTTATGAAACGTCGAGCAGATCGATGCTTATGCTCAGTAAGCCGAACGACGAAGAGGGCGAAACGAGACACAGCGACGGATACAAGGAAAGAAACGCCTACGGCTCATACAGCCACGCACATCCGGATGCTATAAGTAAAATGATTTTACAATTTTTGGAAAGGAAAGTTTAATGTATATAAAAAATCCGAAGAAAATTGAAAATAATTCGATGGATATTATCGCACCGTATTTGAGCGATGTCGATTTTAAAGAAGGGGAACTTCCGATTGTTAAACGCATGATACACACGACGGGCGACGTCGACTACAGACATATCATCGAATTTCAAAACGATTTTGTCGAACGTGCGACTCTTGCAATGAAAAAAGGCGGCAAGATTTATGCGGACACAAATATGATTGCGGCAGGTGTGAATAAGCCGGCGCTCGAAAAAGCAAATCTCGAAGTTTTCACATGCGTTTCCGACGAAGACGTAAGGAAAATTGCCAAGGAACAAGAGATAACGCGCTCGATGGCGGCTGTAGATAAGGCGATAAAAGACGGCGTCACGATGTTTGCTTTCGGAAATGCGCCGACAGCGCTCTTTAGACTTATCGAGCATATAAAAGCGGGCGACATTTCTCCGGACTTTATTATCGGTGTGCCGGTCGGATTTGTGGGAGCCGGAGAGTCGAAAGAGGAACTTTCGACAGTTGAAGTGCCTTTTGTGAGAACGAACGGTTCAAAGGGTGGTTCGAACGTTGCAGTTTCAGTTATAAACGCACTTTTATACAGTTTTATCGAGAGGGATTTTTAGTTGGACGAAAAATTGCTTGGAAAAGGTCACGAGATTTATGAAAATGGGCTCCGCCTCGGATACACGACGGGAAGTTGTGCAACTGCGGCGGCTCTTTCTGCTGCAAAAATGCTCGTCGACGAGGGGAGCGATATTTTAAAACTCGAAACTCCGTCGGGTATAACTTTGATTTTGGAAGTTTTAAACAAAAAAGTCGACGGCGAGTACGCTTTTTCCGAGATAAGAAAAAGTTCGGGCGACGACCCGGACGTGACCGACGGAATTTTAATCGGTGCAAAAGTCAGAAAGAGAAATGACGACAAGATTGTCATTTCGGGCGGCGAAGGCGTAGGCACAATAAAACGCAAGGGGCTTTTTGGAAAAGTCGGAGAGCCTGCGATAAATCCAATGCCGAGAAAAATGATTGAAGATGCTCTGAAACCTTTGGGCGGTTTCGACGTCGAGATTTATGTGCCGAACGGTCGGGAAATCGCAAAAAAGACATACAATGAAAATATGGGAATCGAAGGCGGCATCTCGATTATAGGAACGACGGGCATCGTGCATCCGATGAGTGAAAAAGCACTTCTCGACACAATAAAACTCGAGCTCAATATGAACAAAGAGGAGTATGGAACGGATGAAATCGTGTTGGTTCCGGGAAGTTACGGCAAAGATATGCTAAAGAAAATGAATATCGAAAAGCCGGCGGTGGAGATGAGTAACTATGTCGGAGAGACTTTAAAGATGGCGCTCGAGGACGGTTTTAGAAAGATTATTCTCGTAGGGCACATCGGGAAGTTTTCGAAACTTTCAATTGGAATTTTCAACACACACTCGAGCGTTTCGGACACGAGAATGGAGGCGTTTGTTTATTATCTGTTTAAAATGAACGCAAAAAGGGAGGACATACTTAAAATTTGCAGCCAAAACACCGCTGAGATTGCGATGAATATGGCGATTGATATGGGATACGGTGAGGTTATAAAACTTATGGAAGAGGGCGCGGAGGAAAGGATTCGAAAGTATCTTAAAAAAAGCGACCTCGATGTGAAAGTGATTATTTATTCTATGGAAAGAGGAGTGATTTAATGATTTATGTTGTTGGAATCGGACCGGGAGATCCGAAATATTTGACGAATGTTGCAGAAGATATTATTTTTAAAAGTGACTATGTGCTTTCATACAAGCGAGTAAAAGAGACGATCGAGCCGATGGCGAAGATTATAGAAATAGAGAGTTTAAAAGAAATTACGGACTTTTTGGATGAGCATTCGGGCGAAGACGTCGATATTTCAGTTTTGGCTTCGGGCGACCCAAGCTTTTTCGGAATCGGCGAATATCTTTCGAAGAGATATAAAGTGAAAACAATTCCGGGAATTTCCTGCGTTTCTTATATGGCGGGATACGAGAACATTTCTTTAAACGACGTCACGTCGATTTCCTTTCACGGCAGGGAGCTCAACAGAGATTTGATTTCAAACGATAAACTTATGATTTATACGGATTCGAAAAATAACCCGGACAGCATTTCAAAATGGCTTTACAGCGAAGGCTATAGGGGGAAAATCGTGGTCGGATTTAATCTGAGTTACGATGACGAAGCTATCGACAGATATGAAATAGGCGACGATATTGAAATTAAGAGCGATTTGAATTTGATGTATGTGGAGATTTTAAATGAGAGCAATTGAGGACGCTCTTTTCATTCGCGGCGAGATTCCGATGACGAAGCGCACAATTCGCGCGTATATTATGGATGCACTCGACATAGAAAGAGGCGACAGAGCGCTCGACATCGGCGCCGGCACGGGAAGCGTTTCGGTTGAGATGGCGCTTCGGGGAGCCGAGGTAAGCGCGATTGAAATCGAAGAAGAAGGCATAAGTTTAATAAAACAAAATGCCGAAAAGTTCGGCGTGAAAATCGAGACGAAAAATTTGATGGCTCCCGAAGGAATCGGGGGCGAAAAGTATGACAAGATTTTCATCGGCGGAACAAAGGGGCGAATGAAAGAAATAATTGATGCGGCGTACGACAGTCTAAAAATCGGCGGCACAATTGTGCTCACATTTATCTTGCCGAAAAACTATACAGAGGCAATGGCTCTTATGCACGATTTTAAGGAAGTTCAATCGACGCTCATTCAAACGTCGGAGATAAATAAAATCGGAATGATGATTGCAAACAATCCTATTTTTTTAATTAGAGGTGTTAAATGATATTTTTTGTTGGAGCAGGTCCGGGCGATCCGGATTTGATAACTATAAAGGGAAGAAAACTTTTGGAAGAAGCGGACGTTGTGATTTACGCGGGGAGTCTCGTTTCAAAAAGACAGCTCGACTATTTGAGAGAGGATGCTGAGGTCTACAATTCCGCAACAATGAATCTCGACGAAGTCATGGAAGTGTTTTTAAAAGCGGAGAGTGAAAAGAAGACCACAGTTCGACTTCACACGGGCGACCCGGGAATCTATGGAGCGATTGCGGAGCAAATGCGTGAACTTGACAAGCACGACATTTACTACGAAGTTGTGCCGGGCGTTTCCAGTTTTTCCGCTGCGAATGCGGAGCTGAAAAAAGAGATGACACTTCCGGGCGTAACGCAAACTATAATCATTACGAGAATGGCGGGAAGAACGCCTGTGCCGGAAGGACAAAGTCTTGCGGAACTTTCGAAGCACCATGCAACGATGGCAATTTTCCTTTCGATTTCTATGATTGAAGACGTTTGCAAAGAACTTTTGGAAGGCTACACCGAAGAAACGCCGATTGCAGTTGTCTATCGTGCGACATGGGCGGACCAAAAGATTGTCACGGGAACAATTTCTGACATTGCGGAAAAGGTTCGATTCGAAAATATCGGAAAGCAAGCGATGATTTTGGTCGGAGATTTTTTGGATACGGATTTCGAGCTTTCAAAACTTTACGACAAGCACTTCGAAACGGAATACAGAAAAGCGGTTCCGAAGAAAGATAAAGATGAGTAAAACAGCGGTTGTCACATTCACCGACGGAGGACTTCAGCTCTACAAAAGACTCAGAATAAACGGCGATTTATATTTCAACAAAAAATTGACCGGCGGCGTAAAAAAATATATGCCGAAAATAATGCGCGACTACGATGCGGTTATATTTATTTCGGCATGCGGAATCGCAGTCAGGATGATTAAGGAATACATCGTTTCAAAAGACGTGGACCCTGCGGTCATAGTTATGGACGAGTGCGGAAAATTTGTCATTCCGATTCTATCAGGACATCTCGGCGGTGCGAATGAACTTGCGACAAAGATTGCAAATCGAATAGGCGCGACGGCGGTTGTGACGACGGCGTCGGATTCACACGGAGTGGAGTCGATCGATATGTTTGCAAAAAAACACTCGCTTGTAATCGAGGATATAAAGAGTATCGCTCCAGTCATGGCGCGAATTGTCGAAAAGCGTAAAGTTATTATAAAAAACGACACCGCTTTTAAATACGAATATTCGTTCGCAACCGAAGATGAGGAGAAAGCGGAAGCGGCACTTGTCGTTTCCTCGACGGTGTATGATTTTTCAGTTCCGACGACCTCTTTAAGACCGAGGGAACTCGTTGTCGGAATCGGAGCAAAGAGGGGGACACCAAAGGAAACGGTATTGAAAGCGCTCGAAAATGCTTTCGAAATGAAAAAACTCTCGCCTCTTTCGATTGTGAAAATTGTTTCGATTGATTTAAAAAAAGATGAAGTCGGAATCATTGAAGCGGCGAAAGAGCTTGGAGTTCCTTTCGAAACATATTCCGATAAAGTCTTGAATGAAGTCGAAGGTGAGTTTGAGGAATCGGAGTTTGTGAAAAAAACAACCGGATGCGGTGCCGTGTCTGCAAGGGCGGCGGCATTGTTCGGAGATTTGTTACTTGAAAAATATGTTTATAATGGAGTTACAATATCAATTGGAAAAGTGAGGTAAAGATGCTTTATATTATAGGAATTGGGCCGGGCGGCAAAGATAGAATGACGCTCGAGGCCGTTCAAAAAATAAAAAACTCCGACGTTATCGTCGGATATAAACCATATATCGAATATGTTTCGGAATTTTTAACGGACCAGGAGACTTTCTCAACCGGCATGACGGGCGAAATTGAAAGATGCAAAAAAGCGATTGAGTTTGCAAAGGGAGGCAAAAACGTTGCAATCATTTCGACGGGTGACGCCGGACTTTACGGAATGGCGGGACCTGTCATCGAACTTTTAAAGAATAGCGACGTCGAGTTTGAAGTTGTTCCGGGAGTGAGTGCAGTTTTCAGTGCTGCGGCAGACCTTGGGGCACCGCTCATGATGGACACGGCAATCATAAGTCTTTCGGATCTTCTTGTGAGCTATGAAAAGATAAAAAAACGCGTTGAGCTTGCAGCCGAAGCGGATTTTGTAATCTCTCTTTATAACCCGAGAAGCAAGGGCAGACCGGACTATTTGAATGAAGCAATTCAAATTATAAAAAAATATCGAAAGGGCACAACTCCTGTCGGTATCGTCAGAAATTCGGGAAGAGACGATTTTAAGAAAGAAATTGCGACTCTCGACACAATAGACTGCGAATCTGTCGACATGAAGACGATTGTGATTGTCGGAAACAGCACAAGCTACATTCACGGCGACACTATTATAACCAAAAGAGGCTATGATATATGATTTGGATTTTAGGCGGAACACACGAGGTTCCGCTTTTACTTGATGAACTTTCAAATTATGACAATATAATTGTGACGGTTACGACCGACGAGGCGCGGGAGTTTTTGCCGAAGGATTTGAAAGTGCGCGTTGGAAGCATGACGGAAGATGAGAAGCTGGCGTTTGTGAAAGAGAACGACATAAATCTCATCGTCGACATGACGCATCCGTTTGCAAGGCATATAAAAAAGTCAATCGCGGACTTTTCAAAAAAATATAATATAGATTTTGTACGATTCAACAGAAAGGTCGTAAGTTTTTCGGACGACGACATTATTTATGTTAAGAGTTACGACGAAGCGGAGGAATTTGTCTCGTCGCACCCGGGAACATATTTTTTTACGACGGGTGTGAGCGAGTGCGAAAGATTTTTGAGAGTGAAAAACGACAGCCGAATGATTTTCAGAATTCTTCCGAGCGTTAAAAGTATTGAAAAAATTTCGGCACTCGGAGTTCCGATGAAAGACATCTGTGCGATGCTCGGACCTTTTGATGAAGAATTAAACACAGCGCTTATAAACACTTACGGTGCCGACTATCTCGTAACAAAAAACAGCGGTGAGGGCTCGGGAACGAAAGAAAAAATTCTCGCTGCAAAAAAAGCGGGCATAAAAGTGGTTATGATTGAAGCGGAAGAAGAAAACGGCATTCAAAGCATGGATGAATTAATAAAATTATTGGGGGAATATTGATGGGAATTTTAGAAGAAACAATTGCAAGTATTGTCGGAGTTGACAAAAATGCATACGAACTTCCGAGAAAAGAATGGGACAGCATTGCGCATCCGACCGGCTCGTTGGGAGAACTCGAAGAGCTTACAATAAAAATCGCGGGCATTCAAGGAAATATTTTTCCGCTTGTCAAAAGCAGAGCTCTCATAGTTATGGCATCGGACAATGGAATTATAGAGGAAAATATTTCGAGCGGTTATCCGGATCTTACAAGTCAACTTGTTTATTCAATGGCAAAAAGAAAGACGGGTGCCGCAAATATGTGTCTCGAATCGGACACCGAAATTTATGTTGTGGACCTCGGAACAAGGCGTGAAATCGACCACGAAAATGTGCTCCATTTCAGAATAAACAGCGAGACAAAAAATTTCAGAAAAGAACCGGCGATGACTGTCGAAGAAGCAAAAAAAGCAATAGAAACCGGAATTTACATGGTCGACGAACTTGTGAAAAAGGGAATTGACATTTTCGGAACGGGCGAACTCGGAATCGGAAATACGACAACTTCGGCAGCAGTTCTTGCAGCGCTTCTAAAGACTGACGGCGAAACGACTTGCGGACTTGGCGCCGGTGTTACAAATGAAGGTCTTCAAAATAAAGTGAATGTCGTGAATGAAGCGATAAAAAAATATGACTTATACAACAAAACTCCTCTCGAAATTCTCGCATGTGTCGGCGGATATGACATTTGCGGGATGGTCGGTGTATTTTTGGGTGCAGCAAAGCACAAGAAAGTTGCGGTCATCGACGGATTTATTTCCGCAGTTGCAGCGCTTGTTGCGGTAAGAATGAACGAGCACGTCATCGACTATATTATTTCGAGCCACAAAAGCAGAGAAAATCAAGTGGAACTCGTGTTTAACGAACTCGGACTTCACCCGACGCTCGACCTTGAGATGCGCCTTGGAGAAGGAACGGGATGTATGCTCCTTTTTAAAATTTTGGACACGGCGGTCTATCTCATGAGAAATATGGGAAGATATGAAGAAATCGAAATACTTTCGGACGTGCTTGTAAATATAAGAGATAAAAATGATTAGTATCGTTACGGGAGGCGCGAGAAGCGGAAAGTCGGAATTTGCGGAGAGCCTTATAAAAGGTGACGCGATTTATATTGCGACTGCGGAAAATTTCGACGACGAGATGGACCTTCGGATAAAAAAACATGTGAAGCGCCGCGAGGAGTCGAGCATAAATTGGCGCACCGTGGAATGTTTGAAAAAATTTGACGGACTTTCGGGCGACGAAAAATATTTGCTTTTCGATTCGCTCGGAGTGTTCATTTCAAATATTATGTTTTCAAAGACTGCGGACGATTTGACCGATGAATCGATTGAAGAAACGATTCTCGAAGTGCGAAAAGAGCTCGAGCATTTGCTCGATTGGGCGAGAAAAAACGACAAGGAACTCGTGATTGTGACGGACGAAGTGGGCATGAGTATAATTCCGGAGTCGAAAGTTGCAAGAGTATATCGCGATTTAATCGGGACAATAAACAAAGAGGTCGCCGCAAAATGCGACAGAGCTTATTTGGTTTGTATGGGAATCGAGGCGAGACTGAAATGAAGATTTTAGAATCACTTGTTGTCGCGTTTCAGTTTTTAACGAGACTTTATCTCCCGATAAATGTCGAGTGGGACACGGGAAATTTGAGAAGGAGCCTCATGTGGTTCGGACTTGTGGGCGCAGTTATCGGCGCGATTATTGCAGGATTTCTTATGCTCTTTAACCGGTTTGATGTAATTTCCGCAGTTTCTGCAATAATAATTTTCCTCATTTGGATATTCATAACCGGCGGAATGCACATCGACGGCATAAGCGATATGGCGGACGGATTTTTCTCGATGAGGGACAAAGAAGAAACGCTTGAAATAATGAAAGACAGCCACGTCGGTGCTTTCGGAGTTATGACAATTGTATTCGTGCTTTTAATCAAATTTGAAATGCTTAAAGAATTTATCATGATTGAAAAAAATGTTTGGCTCCTCGTGTTGCCGCCGACAATTGCAAGAATTTCCGCAGGACTTGTGCTATCGTTTTATGAAACCACGAAAAAAAGCGGACTCGGCTACACATTTCACAGCTCAGACCCGCGCATATTCTGGACAATCGGATTTATTGTAACTCTTATAATCTGTGCAATTCTAAATATAAAATCGCTCATCTTCATTGCACTTGCGATCGTGGCTTCAAACCTTATGGCGCTTTGGGCAAAGAAAAAAATCGGCGGACTGAACGGCGACATCTACGGAGCGATTGTTGAAACGGTTGAAATTATAGGGATGGTGTTTATATGTGTCGTTTGATTTTAATAAGGCATGAAATGTCGGTTGGAAATTTGACGCATACATTTGCCGGGAAAGAGGTAAAACTTGCGACGATTGGAAAACTTCGCACAAAAAATACGAGAAGAGAATTTAACAAACTGAAACTTAAAAATCCGATTTTTATTGCGAGCGAATACAAAAGAGCGCAGGAGACCGCGAAATATGTTCTCCATAAAAAAGATTATGAAAAACTTCGTGTCACAAAATATGTAAACGAAATAGATTTCGGCGACCTCGTCGGAAGGACATTCAAAGAAAACATCGAGCACTATGGCGAGAGTTTGAACGAATGGATGTTGGGACCGGACAGAACCGCTCCGCCGAGCGGCGAAAGTTTTCAAAACGCATTTAAAAGAGTGAAAATATTTTTGGATAAAATAAAAGACTATGAAGGCGACATTGTGGTTTTCACGCACGAAGGTTTTATACAGCTCGTGCTCGGATATGAGAACAAAAAAATTAAAACACAAAAAATAAAAAACGGGGAAATAAAAATAGTGAATATAATGTAAAGATTTAAGCAGGTTTTGTCACCTGCTTTTTTTTATTATTAACCAATTTGAAATAATTAAAAATTAAACATATAAAGACTGCACAGAAAAGATAGTGGATAAATAATTATCTAAATATTAAATATTAAAACATAAACTAAAAATAAATTTAGAATAATAAAAGTAAAATAGTGTTTAAAATAATAATTATGAAATAATCAAAATTTATATTGACAAAAAAGTAAAAACATAAAAGAAACAAAGAGAAAAACTATGGTAAAGTTATTAAAAAACTGGGTATATATAAGTAATTGCAAAAGAAATAAATCATAAGAAATATTTCTTAGTGCAATAATATTAAAAAGAAAGGAGGGGAGAAAAATGAACAAGAAATTAAAAGTAGTGATCTTATCGATTTTTGTTGCGATTTTTATGTTCGGAACAAAAGAGATTTTTGCTCAAATTGATGACGAAGAGAATGTGAACGTCGTCGAAAATTCTAATCTTTCTCCCGATGAAGAAGGAGAGGAAACAAAGAGTAATGCTGAACCGATTAAAGACAATGGTGATGGCGAAGAGGTTTTAGAAGGTGAAGAGAATAAAGACGGTGAAGAAAATAAAACACCTGTTTTAAATGCTGCACCAAAAGCCGGGGAAGGTGAAGAGGTCGAAGAACCTACAGAACCGAAGTCGGAAGAACCGAAATCTGAAGAACCGAAGTCTGAAGAACCGAAGTCGGAAGAACCGAAGTCGGAAGAACCGAAGTCGGAAGAACCGAAACCGGAAGAACCGAAATCTGAAGAATCGAACCCGGAAGAATCGAAACCGAAAGAATCTAACCCGGAAGAATCTAACCCGGAAAAAGAAACACCGAAAGAAGAAACACCGGAAGAAGAAACACCGGAAAAAGAAACACCGAAAGAGCCGGAAATCGATCCTAATGCAGACAAAGATTTAAGTGAATTGAAAGCTCAAATCGATGCTGAAAAGGATGATAAGAAAAAAGCTGAGCTTCAAAAGGAATACAATGAAAAGTATTTGGAAAAAGTTGAAGCGGATGGAAAAGAAAAGCTCGACAAAGAGGTTGTGAATAGTTTTACCGACTCGAAGAGAAACGGTCAATATAAGGAGATTCAAGAGCTTTACGACAAGATTCAATCGGACAGGCGAGATGGAAAATTGAATCAGGAAGACATTGATAAACTCAATAAACTTCTTGGAGAATTCAATCCGCCAAGAAAATTGACAGATGAAGAAAAGAAAGCTAGGGAAGAGCTTGATAAGGATATTAAAATTCCAGATGTTCAAAATGACAAGGACGATATCTTTAAAAACTATAAGGAAGCAAGACAAGCTTTAAAAGATGCTTTGGATCCTGAAAAAGAGGCTGTAACGCCAGAAGAACTGCAAAAACGTCAAGAGACTTATAAAGAAGCAAAGGCTGCTTTGGATCAAGCCATCACAGATGAAAAGATTAATCCTAAGTATACAGAGGATGGCAAGCCAGAAGTAAGGGTCTATCCATTGGATGGCAGCACTGCAGGTAAAGTACTTGATGAGGAAACCTACTACATTCCTGACAAGACTAATCTAAATCTTTTGATTGAAGTTAGAAAAGATGATGGTGGAGACTTTACTTTTACCATTACGCCAAATAAAACAGGTAAAAATATTCCAGATGCAGTAATTAAAGAACTTAAGGATGCTGTAAAATTTAAAGATGGTAGTCCTGTTGACTTGACTTATGATGCCAAGACAGGAACTTATTCATTTACAACAAGCAATAAATTTGAAATTGCTCAAATTCAAATGAATTTACCAGCCTTTCGGGCAGCCTTCCATGAAGGTTTTAAAATTACAATGCAAGCAGGAGATCAAGATCCAGTTACTAAGGAATTCTTGATTACCAAAAAAGGTTTTGACGATGCAAACATCGGAACAATCGGAACGGAAGATCCGAAAAAGCCGGAAGAAATCGACGCGGGCGATACGACCGATGGAGTTGTGGACAAAAACACAAAGAAAGTTTTTGATATTTTTACATTTATCAAACAAACTGACGGATACATTGACGATGTCATTGTAAACTCCAATAACGGAGAAACATTGCCGCTGTCATATGTGGACATTACAATTACACTTCCAAAATATAATAAAGAATTTGCTGAATATCTTTATAAATCCGGTCTTGAATATCAAGAAATTGGAGAAGGAAAATACCAATTAAAACTTCAAATGAAGAACATTGGTGGAAACCTTACAAAAGATAAAGACGGCAATCTTATTTATAACGGAGAAAAACTTACCAAAGCGGAACTCAAGGATAAAATCTTGGAAGAAGCAGGAAAGAAAGTTTATGTTGATGAAAAAGGCGAAACTCATGACGTTATTACGGAAGAATTTTATGAAGTAAAAGATTCTAAAGGAAACGTAACATTTGTAGTTCAAGATGGCAAACTCTATAAAAAGAAAGCCGACGGAACAGATGAATGGGTTGAAGAATTTAAAGATGGAAAGCTTACAAAGGACGGCACAACATATATCTTTAATGACGGAAAACTTATTTCTTACGAAGAGGAAAAAGACGTCTATGAAGGCAATGTTTCCAATAAAGGAGACGAAGCAGACATTGATGTCACGCCGACTTTTGAAGGCGACCAAATCATTGTAAAAGACGAAAAAGGAAATGATGCTTACGGCGGAACCGTTATTGAAGACGGAATATTCGATGAAAAGAATAAATATACCGGAAATAAAATTTCTGAAAACGGATACAAAGTTTACGACAAAGCTTATATTTATGCGAATGGTCAAATTTTAAAAGATGACAAAGGGAATGTAATCAAAGAACCTACAGATGAACAAAAAGCAAATTTAAAAGAAGTAGTTAACGGTTTATTCAGCAAAGAAGGATATATCGTATACAATCTCAAATACAAAAAAGGTCGTGTCTTGATTGACAAGTTCGGAAATCTTTTGGATGATATTACTGTCGGAAAGAACGGAGAAAATTACACTTTCAAAAAAGGCAAAGAAACAAAAGAAACTGACGGAACAAATCTAAAAGTCGAAAATGGCAAGAAATTTGTTAAAAGCGACAATTCTATTATCGCTGATGAAGCTGAATATGAAGGCATTGTCGGAAAATATTATTTTGACGGCAAAAAATTCGTCGGAATTAAAGACGACGCTAAAGGATTGGTAGGCAAAAAGTTCTATACAAATTTCAAAACTTTAGATGCAGTTTTCAAAATCGTCGACTCTTATAAAAACGGCGAAGAAAAAATTGAACTCGGAGCTGATAAAAAAGTTTACCACGGAAGCATAAATCCTGAGGATTATGTAACCGTTGGAGATAAGACTTATGTTAAGAGAACTTCGAAAGAAGGTTTTGAATATTATGTAAACGTCAATGAAACAGAAAAAGTTGACGTATTGTCATTAAACAATTTTGGAAGAGTTGTACAAATTTACAAAGACGGCAAAGAAAAGCTGACGGATGAAACAGACATCTACGAAGCAGTAAAGAATGCGAAATTCCAAATTAAGTTCCCTGGCTTCCTAGCCGGAAAAGATATTGTTTACAATCTTCATGCGGATATCGCTGCAAAATATTTAGTACCGAATCCGGAATTCAATCCTGAAGAAAAAGAAAGCGATGAAAATCCAAGATTTATTGAAACATCTATTTTTAAGGACGAAAAAGGCAAAGAAGTTAAGCAAAAATCTGTCGACAAGTACTTTACTTTAAAGATTAAGGAAGGTTCATTGGCATCATTCTTCAAGAATCCGCCGAAGGAACTTCTTGAAAAGCCGGACTACAATTTCTTTAATGTATTCTATCGCGATGAAAGCGACAGAGAAAGAGATAAATATATCAAATATTTGTTGGGACTTGACAGAAAAAAAGATGAAAATAAAAAGGATATTTTGATTCTCGATAAGATTCAATCTGAACTCGGAAGACTTTATGACGGAGCAAAATTTGCTTTAAATGACAAAAAAGAATTAGTTATTCTTGATAAAGAAGGCAAAGAAACAAAGATTGAACGTTCTCTACTTTGGGAAGTCGGATTCAACAATCCGGGCGGAGCATTGTTCCCTGAAAATAAAGACGAAAGCATCGTAGTTACAGATTCGAATATGGACAATCGTCTTGTTTATGATGAAATCATCGTAAATGACAAAAAATCAAACTGGGAAAATGCTAAAAAGGCATGGGAAGATGCTGAAAAAGCTAAAAAAGAAAAGGATGAAAATTACAAAGAAAAAGCGTTTGAAGGAACGGAAGAATATTTCTTTATTGACCAAATAAAAGAAATTCAATTCGGCGTAAATTCATTCTATACCAAAAAAATCTTTACAGCTGCCGGAGAAAACTTCACATTAACTTCGAAAGATATTCTGGATGCACTTGAAAAAGCGGGCATTAAAAATTCTACTGTTCTTGAAAAAGGTGGAATCAAGTATCAAATTACTCGTGACACAGTCAAGGGACAAATTAGAATTAAAGTTTTGAATGCTTTCTATAAAAAGGTTGAAAATGACAAAACTCATAAATTCGAAAGTCCGGTACAAGAAAAGTATCAAAACGATATTAAAGACGCGATTGATGAAGCAGAGAAATTGAATGCAACTTCAAAAAAAGATTTAAATAATTCTTTTGATGCTCTTATCAAAAAGCTTTATAAAGAAGATTCTGATTGTTACAATGTATTAAACAAAAAATTCAAATCAATGATTGAGGCTTTGACAGGTGAAGGTCAAGAATTAACTGATAAGCTTACAAAAATCAAAGACTCAATTATTAAAGAAATTAAAAAAGCTGAACTCGGCTATCTTGATGAAAAGAAAGGCGAATACAAATTTGACGATTTCAGATTCAATGCAATCAGGTTTATATTTAAACCGGACGTCGTCATTGGTGGAGCAACGGAAAAAGTAAAGACCAAAAAAATCGGCATCACATCTGTTATCATTCCGGATATTGACATCCCATACACCGACGAATTCGGAAATGCTTTAACCAACAAGGACAAATATGTCCAAGAAGAAATTGGAAAAATTAAAGCGGAAAATAAATGGTCGGATAAAGACTTCAAAAAAGCAATGCAAAATGAAGATACATTTAGAGATGTCATGAAAAAAGCATATGAAGTAGTCAATAAGATGGATTCGAAAACTTTCAAAAAGCTTGTAACTATCGACGACACAAAAAAATACGGTCGTGGTAAATACACTGTTACTGCCGGAAAAGACTTAGATTTTGAAGACTTAGCAAATGACAAAAATCCTATTCTTGATTCAAAGGGTCAACCGTTAAATCCGTACTATATAGTGGACAAAGATGGTAAGGTAACAAATATTGAAAAAAAGATTACAGATCCTAATATTATAGAATCAGAAGCATACAAAGAACTCGTAAACAGCCCGATAGATATTGCGGGATATTATATGAGTAAGCTTGGTTATAACCGTGCAATGTATGGAAACAAAGCCAACTTTTTCTTGATTGGCGGCAAATCAGGTTCGGCAATTTTCGGAAACGAAGACGGCTGGAAAAAGAAAATTTGTCGTCACGGAATTTTGGGCCATTGTATTGAAACCGCAGGAAGCGACGGAAGTTCTGAGCCAAAAGAAGGCGAAGATGAAGCTCAAGAAGAAATGGAAGCGGAATCTGAATTCGAATTGACTTATACACCGCCAACAACTACGACGGATGAAGAAAATCCGAAAGTTGACAAGAAGTCGGACACTGACAAGGTTAATGTCAGCGAAGAACCTGACAAGAAAGTCGACTTCACAATTGACGTTACTGTGGATAAGATGAAGAAAGACCAAAAAGAACTTGCAGATGCGTTGAAAGGTGAAAAATCAGAAATTAATAAAGATGATTACACCGACGAAGGATATTACAAATACAACAACGGTTTAATCATCGATATCCTACCGGACATTTTTGAATTTACAAAAGATTCAACAGTTACTGTTGAAGTAAATGACGGAATTTATGCAAACGGTGCAAACAAAACTCTTAAACTTGAAAAATTCAAGAAAGATATTAAATATGTTTACACTGAAGATGTTAAAGCATATTTAGCTGAACTTAAAGCCAAAGATGAAGATGAGAAATATAATGTTCTTTTAAAAGCACTTGGTGGAGACGAAAGTAAGATCAAAGACGGACAAAAAGCTATACTTGCTTGGTTGCCTGAATTTGAAGCACCACACGGCTCAAAGAATCAAATGCAATTAAAAATCACAAATCTTCTTGTAAACAAGGAAAAGTATAAGGAAAGCGAAAAGAACAACAACCAAGGTCAACCTTATACAAATAAAGGTGGTTTCGGAAATGAAGCAGAATTCCTTTTCGGTACAAAGACCATTACCATTACCGACGGTCATAATGCAAATGTCAACAAGTACTTGCAACTCTTGGATAAAGACGGCAATGTTATTAAAAAAGACGAAGCCGGCGAATGGTTTAAGGGCTCGGCAACCTTGAAATTCGGTGACAAGTTCAACTACAAGATTAAATACTATCTCGACAACAAGGGACTTATCAACACCGGATTTGTGCAAACGGATACGGAATGGCAACTTGAAGACTTGTTTGATGGCAACAAAGGATTACGTCCTGTATTGAGAGATTTTGTTGAAGAAAAGGATGGATTTACAGTCCAATATAAAGTTGGAGATGAATTCTATTCAAAAGATGAAATGCAAAAACAAAATATCAGTCTTGCAAAAGTCGAAGGCATTAAAATCAATCCACCGAAAGCAGGATTCCCATACAATGAATCAAGAGAATTCATTCTTCCGATGATGATTCCGGAACTCGATGCACGTATCGAAAATGGAAAAGTTGTCTATAAGGGAACAGACGGAAAAGATGTTGTTCTCGGCGATGCAAAAGACTTCTTTAACCTTGACAATTTGACAAACAAAGACAAAAAAATGTACTTTGAAAACAAGGTTGATAAGTCAAACACCGTTACTGTTTATCTTGAAAAAGAAAGATTTATAAAACTTTTCAAGGAATTCTTTGAAGCGGATAAGAAAACCGAAATCAAAGAAAACAGACCGGAAGTTCAATTTGATATTTGGCAAATAGTAAAAGATGAAGACGGCAAAGTTATCGAAAGAATTAAACTCGACAAAGGACTTACTTTAAACGAAAAGAATAAATTTGTCGACCAAGTAAATCACTTACCACTCTTTAAGAGAATTGAAGAAATGGATGAAAAAGGAAATGTAAAGGTAAAGATTCTTTCTTACACTTATGAAGTCAAAGAACAAGACGTCGAAGGTTACACCGGAAAAGTATTTAAGTTTGATGAATCGGATGCTCTCGGTTTTGTATTAAAGGCTGAAAACTACAAGAAGCCGAACAATCCACCTGAAGAACCGAATAATCCACCTGAAGAACCTGAAGAACCTGAAGAACCTGAAGAACCTGAAGAACCTGAAGAACCGGACGAACCTGAAGAACCGGAAAAACCTGAAGAACCGGATGAACCGGAAGAACCGGAAAAACCTGAAGAACCGGATGAACCGATAAATCCAAACGAACCGAATCAACCGGGTTACCCTGGAAGACCGGGCGAACCGAATTTGCCGAAGACAGGCGTTAAATCAGAAATGATGAATATTTGGCTCGGATTTATTATGCTTCTCGGACTTTGCGTTCTCAAGAAAAAATTATATGTAAAGTAAGTGAGTGAAAGTGAAGTTTAAAAAGACTCTTATAAACATTTTAATAGTCATCGTATCGATATTTCTTGCATACGAAATTTATTCGCTCATAAAGCTCAAGCGAGATGAAAAAATCGGTGCGGAAACTTACTCGAAAATTCGAGAAATATCTTTTGATGTTTCGAGCGAGAAAAAGGTTTCCAAAATCGACGAAGAAAAGTTTGAGCAGTCGAACGGCCCCGATTTTGACAAGCTGAGGAACATAAACAATGATATTGTTTTATGGATAAAGTCGGATGAGGGGCACATCGACTATCCCGTCGTAAAGACCGACAACAATACAAAGTATTTGTACACGGGTGCCGACGGAAAGAGAAATATCGTGGGTTCGATTTTTATGGACTACAGAAACGAAGATGCGCATGATCCTTTTGTGATGATTTACGGTCACATGATGGAGGATGAGAGTATGTTTGCAACATTAAACGAGTTTAAGGCAAAGCCGAAGTTGGACGGTTTTACTTTTTACACGGACGGCAAAAGTTTTAAAACAAAAGCCGTGCTCTCGGCGCTTATTTCGGGCGATGAATATATTAATCCGAGGGATTATGACGATTTTAACAAGCGCAAAGAGTTTTACGACACGATTCGAAAGAATGCACTTTACGACGCAAATTACAATTTAAAAGAAGAGGACAGAATCGTCAATCTTGTTACTTGCTCATACGAGCGAAAGAATTTGAGACTTGTCGTGGTGACGATAGTTACCGCAGATTCTGACTCAGGTTTCGAGGATTGATTCGAACAATAAAAAGCAGGTTTTGACGCCTGCTTTTTTTATGCGCAAAAAAATGGAGCCCGATTTGGACTCCATTTTTTATTTTACTTCCATGATAACGGTTTCGCCTGCTGTTGCAGCGCCCGTTATTTTTTTTATTTCTCTGTTTTCTGCGTCCATCACGACGATAGGGGTGTCAATTTTTTTGCCGTTCTCTTCGATTTTTTGAAGGTTGACTTTTAAAATTACGTCGCCGTGTTTAACTGTGTCGCCAACTTTTTTGATTTTTGTAAATCCTTCGCCCTTAAGCTCGACCGTGTCCATTCCGACGTGAACGAGAATTTCCGTGTCGCCGTTTTTTATTGAAAAGGCGTGTCCCGTTTCGAAGAATTGTGTTATTTCTCCGTCCATCGGTGCGAGCACATCCATTGATTCAGGAATTATAGCAACGCCGTCGCCGACCATTTTTTGTGAGAAAACAGGGTCGTCGATTTCGGTTATGTCAACTACATTTCCGTTCATCGGAGCGTAGATTTTTATTGCTTTTTTAAATAGTCCAAGCATTATGCCATCTTCACCATTTCATCATATACAAATTGTACTTGTGGTCCAACTACAACTTGAATGGATTTTGCGTCCGGCTTTATAAGTCCTGATGCACCTGATGATTTGATTTGTGCGTCGTTTACTTTTGTCGGATCATTTACGGTTGCTCTTATTCTTGTTGTGCAATAGTCGAAAGATGAGATGTTTTCAATTCCGCCGAGACCTGCAATGATTGTTTCAGCTTGTTTTCTGAATCTGTCGTTGCCTGATTTTGCAGTTGTAACTTTTTCAGGTTTAACTGTTTCAGCAGTGCCATCTTCTCTTCCAGGAGTCTTGAGATTCATGCCCTTGATAAAGAGTCTGAATACAACAAAGTAAATAACAAATGCAACTAAACCCATGAGCATCAATAGCCAAGGTTTGTTTGCAACCGGGTTTTTAAGTGAGAGTATAAAGTCAACTACACCTGCGGAGAATCCGAAGCCTGCTGTTGATTTCAAGAGTGTTGCGACTGCAAGTGAGATACCTGTTAAGATTGAGTGAACAAGGTATAGAACAGGAGCGAGGAACATGAATGAGAATTCAAGAGGTTCTGTAACACCTGTTGCGAATGATGCGATTGCACCTGCCAAAAGAACGCCCATTGCTTCTTTTTTCTTTTCAGGTTTTGCACATGTGTACATTGCGAGTGCTGCTGCAGGAAGTCCGAACATCATAATCGGGAAGAATCCTGCTTGATACATTCCTGTTACACCTTTTACAGCTGTTCCTGCTTCAAGAGCTTGTGCTCCTGCGAGGAAGTTTGTAATGTCGCCGATACCGATTGTGTCGAGCCAGAATACTGAGTTTAATGCGTGGTGTAGACCGAACGGAATCAAAAGTCTGTTGAAGAATCCGAAGAGTCCTGCGCCGAGTGCGCCGAGTCCGATCATCCAGTTACCGAATTTTACAAGTCCTGCGAAAACGACAGGCCATATGAAGTAGAGAATGATTGATACGAAGATCATGATGAATGATGCAACGATCGGGGTCATTCTTCTGCCGCTGAAGAATGCAAGTGCATCCGGTAATTTTTTGTCATAGAACTTGTTGTAGCTTAATGCACCGACAAGTCCCGATAAAATTCCGGTAAGTGCATTTTCAATTTTTGCAAAACCGAGTTCGTTTGAAATATATTTCATTTGGTCTGCATAGTCGGCAGCGTTTGCGTCAAGGCCTTTAAGCATTGCAACTGTTCCAGGATTTAAAATTTGTTTTAAAACGAGGAAAGAAACGAGTCCCGCAAGAGCAGCGGCTCCGTTGTTGTCTTTTGAAAGGCCGTATGCAACACCGGCTGCAAATATAATAGGAATATTGTCTAAGATTGCTGTGCCCGATTTAATAAGAATAGCTGCGAGCTTATTTGAGCCACCCCAGCCTACCGGGTCGATCCAATAGCCGATGCCGACCAAAAGTGCAGCTATAGGAAGAACTGCTACAGGTTGCATCAAAGCTTTGCCTAATTTTTGTAGGTTTTTCATAGGAAACCCTCCTTTAAAAAATTTTCAAATGTGAATAGATTCTCTATACCACATCCTCACATATATTATACCAAAAAACGGCGTCAGATAAACACTTTATCATAAAAATGTAGGTGTATATCTAAAATTTATGGGTATAATTTAATTGGGAGTTGATTCTATGTTATTAAAAAATGCCGCTGTTTTCATTGGCGGAAAATATAAAAGAAAAGATTTATGGATTGAAGACGGAAAAATTAAATTTATTATGGACGAAATTATGGCGGACGGACTTGACCTTTCGGGGAAAAGAATTATTCCGGGACTCACGGACATCCACACGCACGGAGCGATGGGAAAGGACAGTTCCGACGGGGAAGTTGGCTCGATTGAAACTATTGCAAAATATAATTTGGAGCATGGCATCACACAATTTTGTCCGACGACTATGACTTTTAATGAAGAAATTCTTAACGGTATATTTAAATCAATCGGTGAATACGACAACAAATACAGTGAAGTTGTCGGCATTCATATGGAAGGACCGTTTATAAGTAAGGACAAAATCGGCGCACAGAACCCGAAGTATTTGATGGACCCGGACGTCGGAATGGTCGAAAGGCTCGACGAAAAGAGCGGCGGGCTTTTAAGAATTATAAGCATTGCGCCAGAGATAAACGGAGCGATGGAGTTTGCAAAAAAACTCGGCGACAAATATGTGCTTTCTGTTGCGCACACAAATGCGACATATGACGAAGCTGTTGACGCATTCAAAAACGGCTTTTCGCATTTAACGCACACGTTTAACGCAATGCCCGGCATCCACCACAGAAAACCGGGAGTGATTCCGGCGGCAATCGAAAACGGAAGCACCGCAGAACTTATAACCGACGGCGTTCATATACATGATGCGATAATTCGACTTATTTTTAAATTGTTCGGAAATACGAGAATGATTCTTGTTTCCGATTCGAACGAAGCAACGGGGCTTTCGGACGGAGAGTACATGCTTGGCGGTCAAAAAATTGTCAAGGTGAAAAACAAGGCGACGATAAAGGGCACGGACACAATTGCCGGAAGCGCAACGAATCTTTTTGACTGTATGAAACATGCAATCAAGGCGGGCATAAAGGAAGAAGATGCGATAAGAGCGGCGACGATAAATCCTGCAAAACTCTTAGGTATTGACAGGCGAGTCGGAACTATCAGAGAGGGTAATGTTGCAAACTTGCTTGTACTTGACGACGAGCTAAACATTGAAAGAATATTTTTACGAGGAGAAGAAATATGCAAAAAATAAACGGCATTTCCGTTTCGAGCGGAATCAGCATTTCGAAAATAAAAGTGCTTGAAAGGGAAGAGGAAATCGAGGAGAAGAAAGGCGCGGGAATTGAAATCGAAAAGAAGAGGAGTCTCGAGGCTTTTGAAAATGCAAAGAATCAAATCGAAAATATAATGAGCGGTGTCGACGGCGATGAGAGAGAAATTTTCGAGGCACATCTTGAAATGCTTTCGGATCCTGAAGTTTCGGGAACTGTAGAAAATTATATAGACAAGGACTTTACAGCGGAGTATGCGGTTTATCGCGCAAAAGAAGATCTCAAACAAATCTTTATCGACATGGAGGACGAATATTTCAGAGCGCGCGCAAACGACGTCGAAGATATTATGACGCGAGTTATAAAGAATCTTCTCGGGAAAAAAGCGGAAGACATGAACGAGGAATATATTCTTGTTTCGGACGAACTTTATCCTTCGGAAACGCTTGAGATGGATTTCAGGAAAATCAAGGGAATCGCAACTCTTCGCGGCTCGAAAACTTCACACACGACGATTTTGGCGAACAATTTCAGTATTCCGGCGCTGATAAGTCTCGATTGCAGAAATATTTATAGCCTCGACGGAAAACTTGCAATCCTTGACGCAGAATCCCAAGAACTCATTGTCGAGCCGGACAGAGACGTGCTTTCGAGTTACGAAAAAAAGATTGAAAAAGAAATGGAAAAGGCGAGAGAGCTGAAAGAATATATCTCGAAAAGCGCCGTGACAAAGTCCGGGAAAAAGCTGAATGTGTTCGCAAACATCGGCTCCGAAATCGAAGCGGAGGAAGCGAATAAAAATGGAGCTGAAGGAATCGGACTATTTCGGAGTGAGTTTTTGTATCTCGGAAGAAAGAATCCGCCGGATGAAGAAGAACAATATAGAGCATATAAACTCGCTGTCACCTCGATGAAAGATAGACCGGTCATTGTTCGTACAATGGACATAGGCGCCGACAAACAAGTGGATTATCTCGAACTTAAAAAAGAGGACAACCCGCAAATGGGACTTCGTGGAATAAGGCTCTCGCTTGCAGAAAGAGAACTTTTTAAAACGCAGCTCAGAGCACTTTTGAGAGCGTCTTACTACGGAGATTTGCGCGTCATGTTTCCGATGGTCATCTCGCCGAAGGAAATTCTTGAAACCAGAGAAATAATTGACGAGTGTCTCGAAGAACTGAAAAATGAAAAGAGACACTTTAAAGAATTTAAACTGGGCATCATGATTGAAACCCCGGCGGCAGCAATCATCGCTGATGAACTTGGAAAATATGTAGATTTCTTCTCAATCGGGACAAACGACCTCGTCAGCTACACCCTCGCAATCGACCGTACAAATAATGAAATCGCACACATGCGTGACGACTATCATCCGGCAATCAAACGCCTCATCGAACTCACGGTCGCCGGTGCAAAAAAGAACGACATCGAAGTCGGCATTTGCGGTGCAATGGGCGCCGACCCGAAAATGCTCGACTTTTACTTGGACATTGGACTGGATGAAGTGAGTGTGGCGATGAACAAGATATTGGAAACCAAAAGAAATGTTATTATTCACGACTAAATTTGCGGTTATTAAATTTGTGGGCCTTTTCGCGATAAACACTTGATTCAAAATTTTAGGCGTTGCGACGTACTTTCCAGTACGCCTCACTCCTAAAATTTTTCATCTAAGCGTTTCTCATCGAAAATTCCTCGCAAATCGCATTGTCTTATATAAGAATCGGTATCACCGGTTCTTTTTTTGTTTTTATAAATTTTATGATTTTGCAAACGCAGGATGTAGCGGCTGGCATACGTTACGACGAAAGGCGTAACGATGTCCTGCCGCCATATATGCCGTTCAAACAATTTACATCCCCACCAACAACGATGTGCCTATAAAATATCTCACCAAACATCATCCCTATTTGCGGCGATACACTTTTTTACGTGTTCGGTTACGAAATCGAAGATTTCTACCTCACACGTAAAAAAACTGGTCGCCGCTACGTCCGGTGTGTATATGTTTATACATATATCATGCCCGTATAATTTACACTCTCACCAACAACGATGTGTCAATAAAATATAAAATCAAAAACATAAACATAAACAATTATCTCTTCCATCTTCACCGTTATTTGCGATGATAATTTGATGATAAACGGTTGTATGAAGTGTTTTTGGAGTGAGGCGTACTGGAAAGTACGTCGCAGCGACGAAAACACGGAATCAACCGTTTATCGCAAATTAGCGCGCAAATAGCTCCATATTTAAGTTGAATAGATAAAGTATTTGTTGTATAATGAATGTATATAGATTTTATACTCTCAAAGGAGGCTATATGAAGGATTTTTTATTAGCTTTAAGAAATTGGATATTGAAATATTTTAAAACCACATATCCGTATGTGATTTTGATGATTATAGTTTTGATTCCGGCATTTATTTATCAGCCAATTTTCGGAGGACTCGCTCTTTTAGCGCTCGCTTATTTGATTTCGCGAGATGTGAGTTTGCATGAGGAGAGAGTTGAAGAGGAGACCACTTCCGAAAAGCGAGAAGAAGAGGAATTAAAAAGCGTTACTGCGCATGCGATTTTTAATATGCCATATCCGATGGCGATGCTCAATTCAAACGGAGTAATCACATGGCAAAACGATCCGTTTTCAAAAATTTTGGGAGAGATTCCTAGAAATGCAAAGATAAATGAGATGATTCCTGCAATCAATATTTCCGAATTCGAAAAGGAGCAGGACGATTTCACTTTCACATTCAAGGACAGGATGTACAAGGGTTACACCGACAAGATTTTAAGAAACGGTGAAGTCGAAAGATATGTGCTTTATATGTCGGACATTACTGAGTATAATAATCTAAAGAAACTGTACACAAGGGAAGGCCTTGTTGCGCTTTATCTTTTCGTGGACAATCTCGACGAGGTGAAGGGGCTTGGAGATGAGTCATATCGTGCGAAAGTTCAATCTGTAATAGATACCGGTATCACAAATTATTTTAGTGAACACAACGGTTTTGTGAGAAAGTATGAGCCGGACAAGTTTTTAATCGGACTCGACAGAGAAAATTTCAATAAAATAAAGAATAAAAAGTTCGACATTTTGGACAAGGTTAGAGAAATCGAAGTTGGAAATACAATTCCAATAACTCTTTCAATCGGTGTTTCGGATATTGGAGAGACACCTCTTCAAAAATACGGCAAGGCAAGAAGCGCGCTTGACATCGCTCTCGGACGTGGGGGCGACCAAGCGGTTGTGGTTCTTGAAAACGGATACGATTATTTCGGCGGAAAGACAAAGGCGGTTCAAAAACGCACAAAGGTCAAGGCTAGAGTTATCGGTTATGCGCTAAAAGAACTTATAAAAGAAGCGAACAATATTTATATTTCCGGACACAAAAATCCGGACATGGACTCTATCGGAAGTGCGGTCGGGATGATGGCTGTGGTTCAACTTATGGGAAAGAGCGCATCTCTTGTACTTGGAAACGATACTGTTGCGATTTCAAATATTATGGATTTGATGAAAGAGGAGTCGCCGGATATTTATAAATCGATTGTGACACCTGAAGAGGCTTTAAGGAATTACAAAAAGGGAGACCTTTTAATTTTGACGGACCACCACAAGCCGAGTTTAAGTCCGAGCGAGGAGCTTTCGGAAACGGCGGACAATATAGTCGTCATCGATCACCACAGAAGAGCTGACGAATTTGTAAAAAATCCATCGCTTGTCTATCTCGAGCCGCACGCATCGAGTGCAAGTGAACTTGTAAGTGAAATTCTACAATATATCATTGAGGATAAAAAGTTGTCCCACTTTGAATCGAGTGCGCTTATGGCGGGCATTATGCTCGATACGAAAAACTTCACAGTGCAAACGGGCATAAGAACATTTGAAGCGGCGGGACTTCTCGTAAGAATGGGCGCTGACCCTGAGGAAGTGAAACTGCTCTTTAGAGACGATTACAACACATTTATAAATAAAGCGAAAGCAACGGAAACGACCGAACTATATAGTGGCAAGTATGCTATTGCAAGTGTAGGAAATTCACCGAGTGCTATTCTTACGGCGGCTCAAGTTGCGGACGATCTTTTGACAATCGACGGGGTCAAGGCAAGTTTTGTTTTGGCTGACGTCGGAGCAAACGAAACACATTTGAGCGCAAGAAGCATCGGAGATGTAAACGTACAACTTATTGCGGAGGCTCTTGGCGGCGGAGGACACCTTGCACAGGCGGGAGCCAGACTCGAACTCGATTTGGAAAAATCCAAGGAAAGCCTCAAAAATGCAATTGACAATTATGAAAAGGAGAATTAAGTGAAAGTTATATTATTGGAAGACGTTAAAAATGTTGGCAAAAAGGGAGAAATCAAAGATGTAAAACCGGGATTTGCGAGAAATTCACTTCTCCCGAAAAAATTGGCAATAGAAGCAAGTAAAGAAAATTTGAAAGAGTGGGAAGAAGAGCAACAACGCTTGAAGGAACTCGATGAACAAAACACAAAGGAAGCTGAAGACATGAAAAAAGATCTTGAAAAAGAGGTCATTAAGCTTCATTTCAAAGGCGGTTCGACCGGAAAACTCTTCGGCTCAGTAACAAATATCGATATCGCAAATAAAATCAGTGAAGAAAAAGGCATTGAAATTGATAAGAGAAAAATTGATTTGAAGAAAGCAATTAAAGAAGCCGGAGTTTATGATGTAAAAATCAAGCTGTATGGCAGCGTTGAGGCAAATGTTAAAATAGAAGTGGTGGTCTAGATGCAAACTGAGTTGACATTGCCGGCGTCTCTTGACGCCGAAGTGACGCTTCTCGGCAATATGATTCAAGATGCCAGAAGCGTCGACACAGCTTTTGAAATCGTTCGCTCATCCGATGAATTCTACTATAGCGCTCATCGGATTATTTTTGATGCAATGATTTCTTTAAACGCTAGAGGGCAGGGGATAAATCGTGTAAATCTTGTCGACTGCCTTATGACTTCGGGCAATCTCGATAAAGCGGGCGGTGTTAACAACATAGTAAACATCGCAAACAACTACATTTCAGGCGACAACACAAAGGAAGTCGCAACGCTTGTGCACAATAAATTCTTGTTCAGACGACTCTACGACGTTGCGACGGACACGAGAGAACAGGCGCTAAAAGCGGATGCTGATATAAAATCGATTATAAGTGAAACGGAAGAAAAAATCCTTGACATCGGGCTGCATTCGATTCAAAACGACCCGGAAAGAATAAATTTTATACTTAAAAATACTGCCGAAGAACTTGTGGCGCGCTCAAAACTAAAGGGTGGAATATCCGGACTTTCAACCGGATTTGAAGACCTCGATGCAATGCTTTCGGGTTTCCAAAAATCGGACCTCATACTTCTTGCGGCAAGGCCTTCCATGGGTAAGTCTGCAATCATGGTGAACTTTGCGGTTGCTGCGGCAGAAGCGGGAAAGACCGTTGTAATATTCTCGCTCGAAATGAGCAAAGAACAACTTGCGATGAGAATCTACTCGCAACTTGCAAACATCGACCTTACGAAACTCCTGAAAGGCGACCTAGACATGGACGATTGGAAGAGAATAAGCCAGGCGGCGAATGGATTTTCATCGAAAAATCTTTTTATCGACGACACATCGGGGGTTTCAATCACGGATATTCGCGCGAAACTGAGACGACTTGCCCTACAACAGGACGGAGTCGACCTCGTTTTAATCGACTACTTGCAACTCATGGAAGCGGGTGGAAAAATTGAAAACAGACAACAGGAAATTTCGAAAATCTCAAGAGGATTAAAGGGACTTGCAAAGGAACTTAACATCCCGCTCATCGCGCTTTCACAGCTCTCCCGTGCGCCGGAAATGAGAAGTGATCACCGACCGATCCTGTCTGACCTTAGAGAATCCGGAGCAATCGAACAGGACGCCGACGTTGTAATGTTTCTCTATAGAGATGAATACTACAACAAAGACTCTGAAGACAGAGGTACAGGCGAAGTAATCATCGCAAAACATAGAAACGGGCCAACCGGCAGTATCAAACTCGTCTACAAAGGCGAAAACACAAAATTCCTCGACATGAAAAACGTGCCGGGGGATGCTCCACCGGCGGAAGTGGAAGCGACAGGGGGAGGAGAAGAGATTCCCGACTTCATCTAGGTGTTTATTTGCAGTCTATTTTGCGATAAACGGTTGATTTCGTGTTTTTGTCGTTGCGACATATTTGGCAATATGCCTCACTCCAAAAACACTCGATCTAACCGTTTCTCATCAAAATATCCTCGCAAATAGATGTATAAATTTATATATCTAAAAATGTCTTTATGTGAAAACAAATTACTGAAAAGGTTTTATTATTGTATGTGGTTACGATGTTTGTAGCGTCGCATGCACAGTCGACGTCATCGACTCATTTCTCCTGTTCGTCGAAATGTCGTCGGACGTCTTTGTATAAGACCTACCATCGTGTTTTTGATTTTTCAAATCAAAAAGCACGGGTTAGGTCTTTAACATTGCGACGCATGAGATATAGGTTAACACACGTGTATAAACGATTTAAAAATATAATTAAATTAACGCCGAACGTAGCGGCGACCAGTTTTTTTACGGGTGAGAAAGAAATCTTTGATTTCGTTTTCGAACGCGTAAAAAGGTGTATCGCCGCAAAATACATATTCAATATTTAAAAATCATATAAAAAATTTATATAATAATGGAGTAATAATGGCTGAAATATATATTAGTGAAGACAGAAGACTTCGGACAAAAGAAAATAGAAATAAAAAGAGGAAACGAAGAAAGAGGGGCGGAGTCAGAAAACCGGTTTTAATAATTGGGGTTGTTCTGATTTTGTTTTTGAGTATATTCATATTATTACCAAAGCTCGGTGTTTATGCGTATTTTTTTGACAGAGGAGATTATGATGAATCGCTCAAGGATTTGACCGAGCAAATACGGGAAATATCTGAACTTACACCTCACACTCAAAAATTGTGCAAAGAGTTTTTAAATAGATGTGAAAATGCAGGTCTTCCGGTTATTATCACCGAAACATATCGTTCGCAAAAAAGGCAGGAAGAGCTTTTTAAACAAGGAAGGGAAACGGATGGTCCGGTTGTGACGTGGACAAAAAACAGTCGCCATACAAAAAGGCGTGCGTTTGATATTGCAAAACGCGGACCGGACCCATATGGAGACGAAGAATTTTTCAGAAAATGTGCAGAAATCGGAAAAGAAGTTGGACTAAATCCCGGATATTTTTGGGACGATTATCAAGATAAACCGCATTATGAGTGGAATGCATGGTGGTTACCATAGTAATGAGGGATCTATTTGCGAGGATATTTTGCGATAAACGGCTGATTTCGTGTTTTTGTCGCTGCGACGTACTTGCCAGTACGCCTCACTCCAAAAACACTCGATCTAACCGTTTCTCATCAAAATATCCTCGCAAATTGTGGTGTTTGTGGACCTTTTCGCGATAAAGTTATGAGAATGTATGATGTTGCAAACGACGCCGTAGCGGGACGGCATACGTTACGACATAAGGAGTAACGATGTCCTCCCGCCATATATGTCGTGAATATAACGTACAAATTAACCAACAACGCTGTGCTTATAAAATATTGAACCAAAAAATCTTTATAGATTTTCTATTTCCCACGAAAACTTTTATTAATCGGCAATCGTCGGTTATTTTTTTACACAAAAATTTCTTCGCAAAACTTTTAATTGTTTGTAATAAAATTTTATTTTTAGTATAATATATTCAGGCGTAATCACGCTGTTACGGAAGGGTGTGAAATTTTTTTGATAAAGGAAAAGTTTAAAGAAGTTTTATCGACGGTTTTACCGATTTCGATTTTAGTTTTTATACTCCATTTGACATTGGTGCCGCTCGAAGCGGACATGCTCGGGAGATTTTATTTGGGGGCGCTGTTCATTATAATCGGGCTTACGATTTTTTTGATAGGTGTAGACCTAGGGATAACGCCGATAGGAGATTCGTTCGGAAACGCGTCAGTCAAGAGTAATAGTTTATATATTATCGGTTTATTGGGGCTTGTGCTCGGTTTTGTAATTTCAATTGCAGAGCCGGATTTGCATATTTTGGCAAATCAAGTGGGACAGGTCACAAACGGAATTGTTTCAAAGACTTCACTTGTGGTTCTCGTATCTGTCGGGGTTGCGATTTTAATTTCGCTGGGGCTTATGAGAATTGTAAAGTCTATGTCACTGAAATTATTTTTACTTATTATTTATGGGATTATTCTTGTGCTCGCGTTTTTAGGCGATTCATTTTTCCTCGCGGTTTCATTTGACGCTTCGGGCGCAACGACGGGAGCGCTCACCGTTCCGTTTTTACTTGCACTCGCGTCGGGTGCGTCTTCGATGAATAAGGACAGTAGGAAGTCTGAAGAAGACTCTTTCGGTCTTGTAGGAATTGCTTCGGCGGGTGCGATTATCGGGGCTCTTGTTTTGGGAATGGTTTCAAAAGTTTCTTTCGGAGATATGCCTCCGGTTGAAGCCGTGAATAAGGTCGGAATTTTTTCGCATTTTATTCATGAAGCGCCGATTGTTGCAAAGGAAATCATATTTGCGCTTGTACCTATAATTTTGATTTATATTGTTGCGAACTTTAAGTGGTTCCACAATTCCAAGAGAGCAAACGCAAGAATTTTCACAGGGCTTGCATTCACATTTGTCGGTCTTGTAATATTTCTTGTAGGTGTAAACTCCGGATTTATGGACGTCGGCCGTCACATCGGTCACGAGTTGGCATTAAGAGGAAACAATGTTTTAATTGTGGGGATTGCATTTTTAATGGGAGTTCTAACAATTCTTGCAGAACCTGCTGTACACGTTCTTACAAATCAAGTTGAGAGCGTTACGAGCGGTTCGATAAAGAAAAAAGTGGTTTTGATGACTTTATCGGTCGGAGTCGGCATTGCGGTTGCGCTTTCGGTTCTAAAGATTTTGGTTCCGAGCATGCAACTTTGGCATGTGCTTCTTCCGGGATATATATTGACTTTTGTTTTGATGAGAAAGGTTCCAAATCTTTTTGTGGGTATTGCGTTTGACTCGGGCGGAGTAGCATCCGGACCGATGACCGCGACATTTATTCTTGCATATGCTCAAGGTATTGCAAACACCGTTCCGACAGCAGATCTTTTGTTGGACGGTTTCGGAACGATTGCGATGGTTGCGATGACACCGCTCATTGCACTTCAAATTTTGGGGCTTTTCTTTATTAAAAAGAATAAGACGGAGGTATAGGATGGTAAACAACGATAGAGAATTGGATATGCTGGCTGTGATTGTTGCACAGGATAAGGGCAGCAAGGTGTTGGCGCTTGCAAGGGAAGTCGGGGTTACGGGCGGAACTATTCTTCATGGAATAGGAACCGCAAGTAGAACTATTTTCGATTATCTCGGCCTTAATGACAAAAAGAAGGCAATTATAATGATAGTCGGCGGCAGAGATTTGATTATTAAGGCTGCCGAGCATATTTCGAATAAGATGGAATTTAATAAGCCGAACCATGGAATTGCATATATTGAGAATGTTTTGAGCATATATGGTTCGCATTTTATTAACGGCGAAGGCGAAGAAAGAGATGAAGGTGAAATTATGTACAATGCTATTTATACAATTGTTGAAAGAGGAGTGGCGAGCGATGTTATTGAGGCTGCTGAAAAAGCCGGGTCAAAGGGAGGCACTGTTATAAATGCGAGAGGCGCCGGCACTCATGAGACACAAAAGGTTTTTAACATGGTGATTGAGCCTGAAAAGGAAATTGTCCTTATTATCTCGGAGGCTGACAAGACTGGAGCCATCGTTGATGCAATAAGAGAAAAGGTGAAAATCGAGGAACCGGGCAAGGGAATTTTGTATGTGACGGATGTAAGAGAAACATACGGTATGGCAAAATAGGATGGCGCGGAGGTTATTATGATTTATATCGCTTACAAGAGATGCAGTACTTGCAAAAAGATTCAAGACTTGCTCGATGAAAAGAAAATTGACTATGTATACAGAGAGATTGACAAGGAAAATCCGACTGCCGCTGAGATTAAGAAGTGGCATGAGGAGTCGGGGCTAGACATAAAGAAGTTTTTTAACACGAGCGGAGTGATTTATAGAGAAAATAATTTAAAGGACAAGCTTCCCGATATGACGGACGAGGAAAAATATGAGCTCCTTGCAACCGACGGCAAGCTTGTAAAACGACCGATTCTTTTGGACGACAAGAAAAAATTTGTCGCAGTCGGACCGGGCGTAAGAAAGTATTTGGAAGAAAAATAGATAACAAAAAGGAGGCTTTTGTGAGCCTCCATTTTTTCGCTTGGGAATTTTCTCAAGCGTTTTTTATTTTAATACATTTACAACGTCGCCGATGACAATTATGCCCGGCGTTTGTATATCTTTTTCAATTTTTGTTCGGTACGCATTTTCGAGAGTTGTTATTGTCAGGCGTTCATCTTTTGTCGACGCTTTTTCTATAAATGCGACGGGCGTGTTTTTTGGCTTACCGGCATTCATAAGTTTTTCGGATATGATGTCCGTGTTTCCGATTCCCATCAAAACGACGATTGTGCCGTTTAGTTTTGCGAGCGCTTCGAAGTCGACGGTTGAACCCGCCATTTCGTGTCCCGTGAGCACGGTGAACGATGTCGAAACTCCGCGGTGCGTGATTGGAATGTTTGAAAGAAGCGGTGCCGACGTTGCGCTTGAAAGCCCAGGAAAGACGAGCGGTGTTATTCCATGTTCTTTGAGATACAAAAATTCTTCACCGCCGCGCCCGAACACAAACGGGTCGCCGCCCTTCAGTCTCAAGGTGTAGTCGTATTTTTTTGAGCACTCGAGCAGCAGTTCATTTATCTCATCTTGTTTCATCGAATGTTTGCCCGCGCGCTTTCCTACATAAATTAATTCCGCTTCCGGCTTTATATAGTCCAAGAGTTCTTTCGGAATGAGTGCGTCGTACAAAATGACGTCGGCTTCCTTTATCGCATTTAAAGTTTTTAGCGTGACAAGTTCGATGTCTCCCGGACCCGCACCTGCCAAAACTGTTTTTTTATCCATTTTATCTCCTTATCGAGCGTGCAATCATCGAGACCGTGTGTCTTTCGCCGCGAATTGCGCTGCTCATTTTATATATGTTTTCGGGAAAAGCAATTCCGCCGTATCCGCTGTCGCCGATATGCATTATGTCAAAGCCGATTGACTTTGCATGAAGTGCTATTTTTCGAATGACCGATGTGTCGGAAGATTCCTGACTCGTGCCGATTGATGCAAGCGAGAGTTTTCCGTTCTCTTTTATAATCTCGATATTTTCACGCAGCTCGCTTTCCGAAATCCCCGGCGCTGTAAAAGGTGCCGGAAGAAGAATCACGTCCGCTCCCGCTTCGATGAAGCTTTTTGTCGTTTCCACATTTACGATTTTTTCATTCACGCCGGACGAGTGCATCTTGCCTGCGATAATTGCTCCTCCGAAGTTTTTCTTAGCTCTTTTTATCGCTTCGACAATTTCGTCATTTGTAACGCCGGTCGCCGGATTTCCGGTGAGGCAAACAAATTTAAAACCCAATTTGTCGGCAACTTTTAAAGATTCTTCGCTTGCAACTCTGCCTTTAGAAATTTCGATTCTTTTGTCCATCATCTCGCGATTAAAATCGATCGGCTCGAGATTCAGTCCGACCGGACGTCCTGTGAGTTCCGTTATGAGTTCAACAGGATTGTCGCTTTTTGGAAGACCCTCGATTTTCGGTTCAAAAACGTCGATAAGATTTAACAATATGAGGTCGGCTCCGAATGCGCGAGCGACTTCAGCTCCCGTAATTCCGTCCGACGGTGTTTTTGTGACAATTGATTCCGCCATAATTATTCTCGATTCGGATGCCAAAATGGAATCCAAAAGTTCGTCTCTCGAGAGATTTATCATCTCGCTCGGTCTCAAATTTAAAAATCGCTTCATTGTAATCAACTCCTTATGTATTTTCGCTTGAAAAGGCAAAACTTCAGCGAAAGAAAAAGTTTTTGAACCCGAGGGGGTTCCCGTGAAAGTTTAAACTAAAATAGATCTGAAAATAAATCGTGAAAAAAAGAAGAAAATCGTAATAACAAAATGAATCGAATCCGTTCGTATTACTGAAAAAAAGACTTTCACACCGAATTGTATTAATTCTCTTGTTTTGAAATCGTAGTTAGCGATGTCGAAAGTGCGAGCACAATCCAAATCATCATAATAATTCGATTTATATAAATTATGTCTTCAAACATTCCGTGCACGAGAATTCCTGAAATCGATGCAAGAACGCCGCACGCAAATGTCTTTATATTTTTGCTTTGGGTATTGTAAATCACTCGAAGCGTTTGCACAAGAGACACAATGACCACAACCATAAAGGTTATAAATCCGGTGTAGCCGCCTTCCGACATAACCTCCAGATATGTGTTGTGGGCATGGAAAATCGGCATTGAGCGGATATATGTTTCAAATGTTTCCTTGAAAGGCTTGTGTCCGAAGCCGACTCCGACTTGCGGATGGTCCTTCACAACGTCTTTTGTGATTGACCAAATTTTAAAACGATAACTCGTCGAGCTGTCTTTTACATTTGTGATTGAGAGAATTCTGTTTTGTATGCTTTCCGGAAGGAAATTTATTCCGAGAAGCGCAAACGGAATCGCGAGTGCGATGAGCGGTCTGTAGTTGAAAAATAAAAACACAAGCGCGCTTACACCGACCGACAAAATACCGCCGCGAGAGAATGTGAGCATGAGTGACAAAAGTAGAAGTCCCGTGATTCCTAAGAATACAAATTTCTTAAATCCGTCTTTGTGCGCCCAAAAAAGGCTCACCACAATAGGCGTTAGAAGTACGATGTATTCCGCGAAAACATTCGGATTCATAAATACCGAATAGGCCCTTGCAGAGATTTGGCTCGAGACGTCAGCATCGACCCATTCTCTCTGAACGGTTCCGAAAAATTTGAACTGGAGTATCCCCCAAAGGCAAACAAATGCCGCACCGATCGCAAGGCTTGTTGCGACTTTGTTGTAGTCATCTTTTGTTTTTATAGACGTTACGATTGCAAAATAGATTGCGATACCGGCGACATTCATCGAAAAATCGCGAAGTGAGCCGAACATATTGAGCGATGTGAGCGTGTTTATTAAGATAAAAACAAAGACGAGCGCCACCGGCACATAAAAAGTGCTCATTACAAATTTTTCTCTTTTATATACATATATGTCCACAATATACAAAAATAAAATCGAAAATGCGCCCATAAGTGTTACCATATCCGGCAAAAACGGATAGACAATCAAAAAGAGATTGAGTGTTAAAAACTTTCTCTTTGCAAAAAAAGGCACCGCCACAATCATGAGAGCGGCGAGAAAAGCCATTTTGTAGTCCAAGAATCTGAGACTTGCCGCAAAAATAAAAATCGCAACGATAGGATAGAGAAGATTCATACTTATCATATTATCTTTTTTTGCATTAATTTTCTCCATCTCTGTCCTCCAATTTATATGCGTAGGTGAAAAATCTTACAAAAATCGAAGACTTGTACCACTCATTTCTTATTAAATCTTGGGTAAATTTTGTTAAATAACAAAGCACCAAAAGTGCTATACTAAGTTTAAGAGGAGCTCCCATTACGACTCCGACAAAGAAAAGAAGAGCGCCCGTAAGAAAAACAATCGGGGCCTGTTCTTCAAGAAACAAAGCATTAAGAATCTTTGAATCAAAATCGGAAGGAGCTGAATCGGGCTCCATTTTTTTTATTATATCGTATGTTTTTGAATACTCAATAATGTCGTCGTCAATCGATTTTCTTACGATTTTCGACTTCGACGGTTTTCTTTTCGGACTGAAAATCCGATAGAGATTTGAATTTTCAAACATATTTCGCATAAGTGCAAAAAAATTGTTGCACGAATTTGCTATAACACTATTTTTCATATACATCAAGCTTTACTAAATATGCTTCCATATTCATGTATTTTGTTTTTACGATGTATTTTATACCGACTCTCACTTGTTCGCCGGTTGCCCAATAAGCGTCGCCGTCGTCTTTAAGAGTTGCTTCGATTGTAAATCTGACATCGTATTTTCCGGGCACAACTTTGTTCACCCATTCGCCGTCAATTTCGAGCGGCTTTTCGGTCGGTGTCGAATCGATTGAAACGATTTTTCCAATCGGTCTTGTTCTGTCTGCCCAATATAGCATATCGCCTTCGTGTAACATTTGAACTGTCAAGTCGCGAACATCGCCGACTTCGAAAGTGAGTTTTGCGTCGCGCATCATTTCCGATTCGTCAGGCTTTGTGAAATATCTTTTTGCGCCGAAAACGACTGCAAAAATTAAAACCAAAATAATAATCAGGTCCAAAATATTTATAAGACCGAATAATTTACCTTCTTTATCAATAATTTTCATTGTAACCTCCAATATTTTTATAATTATATTGTATATGAAATCTATTTAAAAGTAAAGAAATTTTCATTTTTCAGAAAACATATGGAGTTTGTAATATTAGTTTAAATAAATGAGAGTTATTTCGGGTAAGAATGATAATAGTGGGTATAATAATAACGATAAAATTTTTAAAATATTTTTATTATCATGCAAATGAGGTGATTTAATGTTAATATATGTAGATACGGAAAATATGGAGGCCAATTGGGTTGACGTTCTTCCACATTTGGGGGAGAGCGACACGATTTATGTTTTTTATACTAAAAATTCAAAGGGTCTTGATATCGGAAAGCTCGACTTAATAAGAAATGCGAGCGCAAATATAATTTTACTTCCGGCATCGACCGGAGACAACGCACTCGACTTTGTGCTTTCAAGCCAGCTTGGAAATAAAATTGACGACGCGAAAACGCACATCATATTGAGCGGCGACAACGGCTATACACCGCTTGTGAAATTTTGGGAAGAGAGAGCGGAAGTTTTTCTCATCTCCGACATCGAGCAGGTGATAGAATATATAAAAACGGGAACAATGCCGAAGGCAAAACCGCTTCCGAGCGGAAGACTCGTAATGGAGATAGATATGCCGGAGGAACAAAGAAGACAGGTTCAAAGCGTTTTGGACAAAGTCGGAAACGGCGATTTGAATGCTATATACCAAAGTCTTATAAAGACTTTCGGACAAGAAGAAGGACTTGCAATTTATAAAGAAATTCGTTCAAGAATAAGATAAGGAGAGTTATATGTTATTATCTATTAAAGATTTATATGCAGGAGTAGAGGATAAGAAGATTTTAAACGGGGTGAATCTAGACGTAAACAGAGGTGAGGTTCACGTAATTATGGGACCGAACGGAAGCGGAAAGAGTACTCTTGCAAATGTAATAATGAACACGGGCGGCTACAATGTCGAATCCGGAAAGATTATTTTTAAAGATGAAGATATTACAGATGTGGATACGGACAAGAGAGCACGCATGGGAATTTTTATGAGTTATCAAGCACCTGTTGAAATTCCGGGCGTAACTTTGGAATCGTTTATAAGAGCAGCTCTCACACAAAGAGACGGCGAAGCTCCGGGATTCTTTGAACTGAGAGACGAAATGGACGATATGATGGACGAACTTCACATGGACAAGTCCTACAAAGACAGATATGTAAATGTCGGTTTTTCAGGGGGAGAAAGAAAAAAGAGTGAAATTCTTCAACTCTTAATGTTAAATCCGGATCTCGCACTTCTTGACGAAACGGATTCAGGTCTTGACGTTGACGCCGTCGACGTTGTCGGAAGAGGAATAAAGAAATTCACTGAAGATAAAAATAAAAGTATTATTGTCATTACGCACCATCACGAAATTTTGAAATATATCAAAGCGGACTATGTCCACGTTATAGTAGACGGAAAAATTGTAACAACCGGCGACAACAGTTTGATGGAAAAGATTGACAAGGAAGGATTTAAAGAATACAGGAGGTAATATGGCTAAGAGAACACAGGTCGACGATATCGACAGAGGTATTTACGACACAATATCCGATGTTAAATTTAAAAAGAAACTCGATGCCGGACTTACCAAGGAAATCACTGACAAGATAAGCGCTGAAAAAGGGGAGCCGACATGGATGAGAGATTTGAGAAGACAAGCTGTCGACATCTTCTATGAACTAGAAAATCCGGTTTGGGGTCCGGACCTTTCGGAAGTTGATTTGGAGAATATTGTCACATATATAAGTCCGGATGCGGAAATGGAAGACGATTGGTCAAAAGTTCCGACCGAAATCAAATCTATGTTTGACAAACTTGGAATTCCGGAAGCGGAAAAAGAACAACTCTTAAGCGGCGTCGGAGCGCAATATGACTCCGAAGTCGTTTATCACAATGTTCAAAAGGAACTGACGGATCAAGGCGTAATCTTTCTCGATTTCGACACGGCTGTAAAAGAACACGAAGACATCGTAAGGAAATATTTCCAAAAGGCAATTTCGCCGAGACTTCACAAATATGCCGCACTTCACTATGCGGTTTGGAGCGGCGGAACATTTGTGTATGTGCCGAAGGGCGTTCATGTTGAAGTACCTCTTCAAACATACTATAGATTAAACGCACCGGGCGCGGGACAATTTGAGCACACGATGATTATTGTCGACGAAGGCGGATCATGCAGGTTTATCGAAGGTTGCTCCGCACCGAAGTACAATGTTTTAAATATTCACGCAGGTTCTGTTGAACTTTTTGTTGAAAAGAACGCAAAGCTCAATTTCACGTCGATTGAAAACTGGTCGAGAAATATGTACAACTTAAACACAAAGCGTGCAGTTGTAGAGGAAAACGGCAGAATGGAATGGGTAGGCGGCTCGTTTGGCTCGAAAGTAAGCATGCTTTATCCGGGAACGATTTTAAACGGCGAAGGAGCTGTTACCGACAATGTCACGCTCACATTTGCGGGAAGCGGACAAATCATTGAAAACGGTGCACAAATAATACACAATGCGAAAAACACGATGAGTAACATCGACTCGAGATCAATTTCAAAATCGGGCGGTGTGAGCGTATACAGAGGACTTGTTAAAATTCTTCCGCATGCATCGGGCTCAAAGAGCTCAGGTTCGTGTGAAAGTTTGATGCTCGACGACCAATCGAGAGCGGACACGATTCCTGTAATTGTCAACGAATGCAGAGATGGTGTCGTCGGACACGAAGCGTCAATCGGAAGAGTTGACGAAGAAGTTGTGCGCTATATGATGAGCAGAGGCATAAGCGAAGTTGAAGCAAGAGCGATGATAGTAAGAGGATTTGCGGATCCTATTGCGAGAGAACTTCCGCTTGAATATGCGGTTGAGATGAACAATCTTATAAATCTTGAATTGGAAGGAACGGTGGGTTAGATGACTGAAGCGATAAAAGTAAATGAACTGGAATTTAAAACATTTAACTACCTTGGTGTAAATGAGAAAAAGGTTGAAGACGAAAAACTTGTCGAAGCATTTAAATTTTTGAAAAATGACTTCGGTGAGGAAATTGTTCTAAAAGATAAATCGCAAATCACAACCGAGCATACTGAATTAAACAGTTTTGCCGTCAACAGAGACAATTTCGTAATCAAAGAAGACGCGCCGATGGAATTTGGAATGATTTTTACGGGCGAGATGGATCAAGCGCACAATTTTAAAATTACGCTTGAAAAAAATGCGCACGCAAAAGTATTTCTCCTTTATGATATGTACAACAGCGACCTTGTTGGAAATTACGATATAGAAATCGGAGAAAATGCAAAGCTCGAATTTGCACCGCTATTTTTGAAGGGTGCAAGAACAATTTTGGACATTCAGATTCATTTGAACGGTGAAAATTCACAAATTCATATGGAAGGCGGCTATGTTGTCGGAAGTCACAGCGACATGGACATAAATATGTACGCCGAACATGACCACAAAGACACAAACAGTCTTCTTAATATGAACGGTATATTGATGGACGGCGCAAAAAAGAGCTACAAATACACAATCGACTTCCCACGCGGCTCGACGGGTTCAAAGGGAATAGAAAGCGAAAGAACAATTGCCCTTACAAACAATTTCAAAAATACAGTTGTGCCGGTTCTTTTGGTCGGCGAAGACATGATAGAGGCGGAACACGGCGCACAACTTACGGAGCCTGATTCAGAAAAACTCGATTATATCTATTCGAGAGGAATTGACAAGAAGATGGCTGAATTTATGGTGGTCGAAGCGGAACTTTCGCAATCGATCGACATGTTCAACGAAAAGGGCAGAAAATATATATTGGAACGCCTCGAAGATATATTTTTAGGTGATAAATAATGAGTTTAAATCCAATTGAAATAAAAAAGGATTTTCCTATTTTAACGGAAGGCATCCACTATCTTGACAACGCCGCAACGACGCAAAAGCCGGCGCAAGTCATAGACTCTCTTGTGGAATACTATAAAACGGAGAACGCAAACCCTCACCGCTCGGCGCACAGACTCGGGCAAATGGCAACGGAAAGCTATGAAAATGCGCGCGACACCGTTCGACGATTCATTAACGCAAAAAGAGTTGAAGAAGTTGTATTCACAAAAAATGCGACCGAATCTTTAAACATTTTGACGAATTCCTTTCTCTACACTTTAAAACCGGGCGACGAAATTTTGATTACGATTGCAGAACACCACGCAAACTTTGTAAACTGGCAGGAAGTTGCAAAGAAGACGGGAGCAAAACTTGTAATCTCATACTTGAATGAAGACAGAAGTTTAAATACAGATGAACTTTTGGGGAAAATAAATAAAAATACAAAAGTTGTTTCGTTTCAAGAAGCGTCAAATGTAACGGGATACATCGTCGATGCAAAGGCACTCATAAAAGAAATTCGTGAAAAATGCGATGCAACAATAATTGTTGACGGAAGCCAAAGCGTTCCGAACAAAAGAACCGACGTTTCCGAAATGGACTGCGACTTCTTTGTCTTCAGCGGACACAAACTGCTCGCTCCGATGGGAATCGGCGTACTCTACGGCAAGCTTGAAAAGTTGAACAAACTGCCGGCGCTATTATACGGTGGAGATATGATTGAATATGTATATGAAAATGAAGCGACATATCTCGAAGCGCCTTTCAGATTTGAAGGCGGCACGCAAAACGTCGGAGGTGCGGTCGGACTTGCAAGGGCGATTCAATATCTCGAAAATATAGGAATGGACAATATCCACCAATACGAGATTGAAATTGCGAATAAAGCATACGAAAAGCTAAGCAATATCGAAGGATTGAATCTTTATACAACTTCAAACGAATCGAGAACTGCGGTGCTTTCGTTTAACATCGAAGGCGCTCATCCGCACGACATTGCGACAATTCTCGACTCAAAAGGCATCATGATTCGAAGCGGTCACCACTGTGCGCAACCGCTCCACAGATACCTCGGAAGACCTTTCAGCGCAAGGGCGTCTTTCTACATCTACAACACAATGGATGAAATCGACGAACTTGTCAAAGGCATAGAACATGTGAAGGAGGTTTTGCAACTTGGAACTAGATAATATTTATACCGAACTCATTCTTCATGCATCTTCGGACAAAAAGAACTTCCGAAAAATAGAAAATCCGGACATTGAAGAACTCGGACACAACCCGTCCTGCGGCGATGAACTCACAATCTACGCAAAAATAAATGACGGGAAAATTGTGGATGCAAGTTTTACTGGTGAGGGCTGCGCAATAAGTAAAGCCTCAACCTCGCTCATGATCGACGTCATAAAAGGAAAACCTGTCGATGAAGCAAAGGAAATTATCGGAATCTTTTTAAACATGATTCGCGGTGAAGAACTCTCCAAAGATGAACTCAAAAAACTAAAAGACGCCCGCGTCTTTGAAGGCATAAAAAAACTCCCGGCGAGGGTGAAGTGTGCGACACTAAGCTGGCATACTATGGAAAATTTACTTGAGAAATAAATTTGCGGTTATTTTCGCGAGAAACGCTTGATTCAATATTTCAGTCGCTGAGACGTACTTTCCAGTACGTCTCACTCCTAAAATATTTCATCTAAGTGTTTCTCATCGAAAATTCCTCGCAAATTTTTTGCGTATATGGGTGGGATGATGCTTTTTAGATTTGCGGTCTAACTTGCGAATTGTTTTGTAGAAAATAGCAAACACAGCCGTAGCGGGATGGCATACGTTGTGACGTAAGGAACAACGATGTCCTCCCGCAAAACCTGCGCAATCAAAAATTGAGTTTGCGTCGCATCTCATCAAAATATCCTCGCAAATTTTTTTGCGTTTTTGGGTGGGAAAGTCTTACAGAAAGTAGCGTCGGGTTATATCCCGACGCCCATTTTTGTGTCCGTGAAATATATATTATTACCAACAACGCTGTGTTTATAAAATATATTCTCAAAAAATACAACGTGTAAATATTTTATACGTAGATAAAATCGACAATTATATACATTCGTAAACGCAGTACGTAGCGGGACGGCATACGTTGTGACGTAAGGAACAACGATGTCCTCCCGCCATATATGTATTTTATACAATATACAACCCTAACAACAACGCTGTGTTCATATAATTTGTAACCAAAACCCTAACATGATTTATAAACATATTTTCGCAAATTGTTTTATCGGAATCGGATTTGTCGGTTCAAATAATTTTTATTTTTTAAAATTACATAAACACTTTTTAAACACTTTTTCAAATTTAAATATTAAAAAAAGCCCCGGCGATTGCCGAAGCTTTTGTTTTGGTGCGGATGAAGGGATTTGAACCCCCACGTCGTGAAACACATGGCCCTCAACCATGCGCGTCTGCCAGTTCCGCCACATCCGCATATTTTTTATTTCCAATATATTATCCCGCTTAAAACCTTGCTCAAATGGGCATATATTAGGTAGGTATGAATTTCTTCAACCAACAAGTTTAATTGTAGCACAACAAATTTATTTTGTCAAGCTTTTTTTAAAAATATTTTTATTTTTTGTGAGGAGATTTTATGGACAAACTTCAATTTATAATAAATTATATAGAAAGTGGCGAAAAGCCGACGACGGAGCAAAATCTCGGTGTTGAATGTGAGCATTTGATTTTAAAAGAGGACGGCAGGGCTGTCGGTTATTTTGATAAGGGCGGAACGCAGGATATATTTAATGATTTGGTTAATAATCAGGGTTTCGAGCCGCACATTGAAGATGGCAAGATTTTGTCGTGCAAAAAAGGCGAATTCAGTATTTCGACCGAGCCGGGAGGGCAGATTGAGTTTTCTTCAAAGCAAAAGAGGTGCGTGAAGACGGTTGAAGCGGGAATTTTGGATTTTTATGATCTTATTATTCCGGAAATAAATAAATACGGAAACGGACTTTATACTGTTCCGTTTCAACCTGTGAGCAGAATCGAAGATTATGAGATTCTTCCTAAGGAAAGATATTATGCGATGTTCGATTATTTCAAAACTCATGGCAGGCTCAGCCACCTTATGATGAAGGGGACGACGAGTCTTCAATGTTCAATCGATTTTCACAATGAAAAGGATTATTCGAGAAAGTATGGTATGGCGACGAGGCTTACAAATATTTTCTATACACTTTTCGACAATGTGGCTTTTAAAGAAAATCGTCCTTTGGATATTTACGCATATCGCGCAAAGATTTGGGAGCACACGGACCCGCAAAGGACAGGAGTTTTGGAACGTGCTTTTAGAGCGGATTTTTCTTATGCGGATTATGCAAAAAAGTTGCTCGACACGGATGCGATTTTCACTCTTGAAGATGGCAATTTCAAAAGATTTGACGGCACAATCGGCGAGGCAATCGGAGATGATTTCGATGTAAAAAAACTTGAACATCTTTTAACGATGGTATTTTTTGATGTTCGCTCAAAGCGTTTCATCGAAATCAGGATGATCGATTCGCTTCCATGGCCGTATAATATCGGAGCGGTTGCGCTCATAAATAATATTTTTTACAACGACGACAATTTGGACCGAATGTGGAATCTTTTGGGCGATATGACTTACAAGGAACATTTGCGCTCGAGAGAAGAGATTTATAAGAAGGGTCCGCAAGCAAAACTTATGGGCAAGAAGATTTCAAGATGGGGCGAGGAGATTCTTTCAGCGCTGGATGTGAACGATTACGACAGAAAGTCGCTCGAAAAGATTGTGCCTTTGATGGAGGGAAACACTTTAAGAAATAAACAGCTTGAAATTTACAATAGGACTTATAATGTCAAAGAAGCGATGGAGATAAACAAGGTTAAGACGATTCCGCACACTTCGGTGGAAGATTTGAAACACGGATGTTAGATTGAGAGGGTTATATGTATAGCGATAAAGATTTGAATGATTATTTGGAAGCGGCAATGTCAAAGGACGAGTGTGTCTCGGACTATAAACGTCTTTTGGATGAATGTGTAAAGAGGAAGTTTTTGTATAAAGGAAAGCCTATTCCGTTTGAATATCAACCGCTTTTGATTTCCGACAAAGACGAGGAAGCCTTTAAGCGCATTGCAAAGGAAACGATGTCGATTGTAAAGAAAGTCACCGAAAAATATGTCGAGGATGAAAGCTATAGAAAGCTTTTTGGATATGACAATTTTGTCGAGAAGCTGATTTTGCACGAGCCCGGTTATGATATGCCGGTTCCGATGGCAAGATTTGATGTTTTTTACAACGGATATGAGGATTTCGGGTTTTGCGAGATAAACACCGACGGCACTTCGGCGATGCTCGAAGACTATGCAATTGCAAGTCTTTTGTTGGAGTCGAAGATTTTCGAAGATTTGAACTGGAATTTTTCCAGATATGAGCTTTTTGACACTTGGGTAAAGAAAATTATTTCGCTTTATTCGGACATAAAGGGCGAAAGACTGAAGACTGTTTTGATTGCGGACTTCAACGATACGGGAACGCCGGACGAGTTTTTGATGTTTAAGGAACATTTTGAAAACAATGGAGTGAAATGTATTGTTGAAGATATTTCAAATTTGGATTACAATGAAGATAAAAATAGATTGATTGCAAAAGGTGAAGAGATAGACCTTGTGTACAGACGCGTTGTCATGAGCGATTTGGTTAGAAGAAAAGACGATTCAAATGCGTTTATCGAGGCTTATTTAAATGACGCTGCGGTTTATGTGGGTTCTTTTAGAAGTCAAGTTGTTCACAACAAAGTATTTTTCAGCGTGGCACACATGGACGAAACGAAAGAGTTTTTGACGGACGAGGAAAATGAGTTTGTAAAAAAACACATTCCATTCACGGCGCGGTTTGAAGGTGACGAAGCGTTTTTCAACAAAATTGTAAAGAACAAGGACAAATATATTTTCAAGCCGACGGATTTGAATGCGGCGAGAGGGGTTTACACCGGTAGAAGCATGAGCGAGGACGAATTTATAAAAACGGCTAGGGAGAACTTCAACACTGATTATATTTATCAGGAATTCGTCACACCGAAGGAGCTTCCGTTTTTGAAGCTTGACGGCGACAAGTTCAGCTTGATTAAAAGGAGAAATATGATAGGACTTTTCTGTTATATGGAAGAGTTCAGCGGAGTTTACGCAAGGATGGGGCTACACGATATCATCGGCTCGGCAATGGAATATGTTGCGGCGCCGGGAATCAAATATCAGAGATAATTTGGAGGCAAAAAATGTTTGCTGAAGTAAAAGACATAGTTAAAACATATGGAAAAGGCGAGAGCAAGATTTATGCAAACGATCATATTTCGTTTGGCATTGAAAAGGGCGAGCTTGCCGTTATAGTCGGTCCATCGGGAGCGGGAAAGTCAACCGTTTTAAATATTTTGGGCGGAATGGACAGAGCGGACAGTGGACAGATTATTGTCGACGGCACCGACATTTCAAATGCAAATGACAGAGAACTTACATTATATAGAAGATATAAAATTGGATTTGTTTTTCAATTTTATAATCTTGTCACAAATCTTTCGGCAAAGGAAAATGTTGAACTCGCAAGCCAAATTGTTAAGGACTCGATTCCTGCGGAGAAAATTTTAAAAGCAGTTGGACTTGAGGGAAGGATGGACAATTTCCCGTCGGAGCTTTCGGGCGGTGAACAACAAAGGGTTGCAATTGCACGTGCACTCTCAAAGAAGCCGGCAATTCTTCTTTGCGACGAACCGACCGGGGCGCTCGACTATCACACGGGGAAATCCGTTTTAAAACTTCTTCAGGATATGTCCAGAAAATGGGGGACAACCGTTGTCATTATCACACATAACACGGCTATAACTCCGATTGCGGACAGAGTGATTGAAATTTGGGACGCAAAGACGAGAAATATTACAGTGAATAAAAATCCGGTAAGTATTGATACTATAGAATGGTAAAAAATATGGATACTTCAAAAAAAGATGATAAAAAATTAAAAGGTGCAAAAAATAAGAAAAGTCGAATTAAGAACGCACATTTAAAGGACATTTTAAGGGAAATTTCAAATACTTGGAAAAGATTTCTCTCGATACTTATTATGACTGCGCTCGGAGTTTTCATTCTTGTAGGGCTAAAGGTAACTGGTCCGAAGATGAGGGACAGCATTGAGCGCCACATTGTCGACCAGAATATGTACGATTTGCGAATCTCAAGTCCTGTCGGTATAAACGAAGAGGATATGGAGGCTCTCAAAAAAATAACCGGTGTAAAAGATATGGACACCGGATATTACACGGATATAGCACTCGGGGGCGAGAAAATCAATTTCAGAGTTTCAAGTCTTTCGGACAGAATTTCCGTGCCGGAGATAAAAGAGGGAAGACTTCCGGAGAAGTTCGGAGAAATCGCAGTTGAATACACTCCGAAAACCGACGGTATTAAGATTGGACAGAAGATAAGTTTCGAGAAAGAGTCGGATAAACTCAAGGAAGACAAGGACAGAGACGATTTAAAAACTTATGAATTTACGGTTGTCGGAAAAGTTATTTCAACGGACTATTTGATTCAAGCGAACAAAGGAGTTTCGGAAATATCGACGGGCACAATCGACACGGTTGCATATGTGACGAAGGAAAATTTTGACAAAGATGTGTTTTCTTTTGTCAAATACACTTTTAAAAGCACAGAGGGTGTAAATTCGGATTCCGACAAATACGAAAATATAACATCTGTAAAAAAGAGCGATGCCATAGAAATTTTGGAGCCGAGAGCAAGTATAAAGTTTGCGGAAATTAAAGAAAAGAACCAAAAGAAAATCGACGATGCGTCGAAAGAGATTAGAGACGGCAGAAAAGAGCTCCAAGACGCCGAAGATAAACTTGCCGATGCAAAGAAAAAACTCGAAGACGGCAAAAAGAAATTGGCAAATGCCGAAAATGAACTTAAAACAAAGACGGCAGATGCAAATAAGAAGCTGGCGGACGGAGCAAAAGAGATTGAAGACGGAAAGAAGAAATTAAAAGACGCCGAAGAAAAGTATTTGACGGGCAAAAAAGAATACGAAGACGGTCTGGAAAAATACAACGAGGCTTTAAAAAATAGCGGTCTTGAAGAAAAGAAGGCGGAACTTAACGACAACAAGGAAAAAGTTGCGGCGGGACTGCTTGCAATTGCCGACAACAAGGTTAAGCTCGAAGGCGCGCTTTCCGAGATTGAGGGAATTGAAGCACAATTAAATGATGCAATTCAAAAGAAAACAGAAGCAAATCTTTCGCATGTTGAGGAAGACTATAAGCTTGCAGAGGTTTTAAAGAAAAAAGATGAAGCTACAGCCGGTTTAGAAGAAGTTAAGTCAAAGGAAACTGAGCTTGAAATAAATAAAAATAAAATAGAAGAAGGTCTTTCGCAAATTGAAGAGGCTGAGGAAGAGCTAAATAAAAATAAAGAAAAGCTGGATGCTGCAAAAAAAGAGCTTGAAACCGGAAAAGCTGAAATTGAAAAAAATACGGAAAAGCTTAAAAAAGCGGAAAAGGACCTTGCGGACGGAAGAATTACTTTAAATCGCGAATTAAAAGATGCGAATGAAAAGATTCGAAAGGTGAAAGTTGAACTTCAAGACGGCGAAAAAGAATACAACGAAAACAATGAAAAATTTATTTCCAAAAAAGAGGAAGTGCTTGAAACTCTCGACGAGGGTGAAAAGAAAATAAACGATGCGAAGGAAATGATTGACAAGCTGAAAGAGCCGAAGTTTAAAGTGGAAACGAGAAAGGACAATGACAGTCTGTTTTTTATGATTGACTCGTCGCACAAGCTCGACATTGTCAGCTGGATTTTCCCGCTCTTTTTCTTCTTTGTTGCAATCCTTGTTTCACTTACAACAATGACCAGAATGGTCGAAGAAAAGAGAATCGAAATCGGCACATATAAGGCGCTCGGCTTCTCGACGGCAAGCATTTCGATGAAATATATTTCATACGGATTGATTTCTAGTTTGATTGGAGGAATTATCGGGGCGACGTTTGGCTCGGTACTGTTGCCGAAAATAATTTATCACGCATACTCCGCAAGTTTTGTCATAAAAGAACTCACGGGTTTTGTAAATCCGTTCATTAACATCGCTGCGATACTTTTCGGAGTTTTGGTAAATATGCTTGCAACACTCAGCGTTGTGCTTTCGTCATTAAGAGAAAATGCAGCATCTCTTATGCGACCGAAACCGCCGAAAAAAGTTAAGAAAATGCTCATCGAAAAAATTGAATTTATATGGAACAGACTCGGTTTTATCGGAAAAGTCACAATGAGAAATGTGTTCAGATATAAGTCGAGAATGTTTATGACGATTTTCGGAATTGCGGGATGTACGGGGCTTCTGTTCCTCGGATTCAGCTTGAGAGAAGCGCTCGGCGGAATTGAATCGCGTCAGTTTGAAAAGATTATGAAATACGATTTTCAAATGGTCACCGACGAAATGCTCGGCGACGAAGGAAGAGAAGACTATCTGAAATTCTTAAAGAGCGACGACGTCAAGGGTTATATGAATGCGTACACACAAAGCTTCACATATGAAAATGAAAATGGACGCGATCAACAAGTGGCTCTTGTCGTGCCGGAGAATAAGGAAGAATTTGACGAATATATCGAGCTTTTTGTGGAAAAGCAATTTAAAAAAGACAGATACTATGAGCTTGACGGCGTTATGATTACAAAGAAACTTGGCGAGATAAGACCGCGAGGCAAAAGCGTCATAGAGCTTCGAGACTCGGACCTTGTTGAAACTAAAATAATACCGGACGGAGTAGTCGACAACTACATCGGCCACTTTGTATTTATGCCGAAAGAGATTTATGAACAAAAGTTCAACAAAAAATACGAAACCAATTCGTACTATATAAAATTGAATGATTCATCGAAAAAAGATTCTATCATTGCGGATTTGCGAAAGAATAAATCTATTTTGAGCGTCGTCGATTTCACCGAGGGCAAAATGGCGATAGACAATTGGACCACCTCGGTTGCGGCGGTTGTTTATATTATCATAATCTGCTCCTCGATTCTTGCGATGGTTGTTCTATACAATCTCTCAAATATAAATATAGAAGAAAGAAAAAGAGAACTCTCTACAATCAAAGTTTTGGGATTTACAAACAAAGAACTTTCGGAATACATTTACCGCGAGACTTATATCTTGACTGTTATAGGTATACTTGCCGGATTTTTGGTCGGGTGGGGAATGTTAATTGCAGTTGCGGAAATACTTCCGCCGGACAATATAATTCTAAACACTATAATTTCGTTCAGACCGTATTTGTATTCCACACTCATAAGTTTGTTCTTCACATTCGTCGTCGAGTTTATTGTAAGAAGGAGATTAAAAACTATAGATATGGTAAGTTCACTAAAAGCTTACGAATAAGTTAAAATTTATTAAGAAGCGGTACAAACGTGTAATTCGCGTCACGTGATTGGGGTCACTTAAATGACTTCATAATCTTGACAAAGGTTACATTTTGTTATATAATTACTAGTTGATGGGGGTATAAACCCTCAAAATAAAAAGGAGGAACATATAAATGTCCAAGAAATTTTTAGCAGTATTAATCGCTGCCATCCTTGCACTAAGTGTACTCGCAGGATGCGGAAAAGATACTGGAAAAGAGTCAGATAAAACAACTGACACAACAGAAACAACTGATCAAACAGACAAAACTGATGATCAAAAAGACGCAACCGATGAAAATACAGACGCTGAAACAACAGATACAGCTGATGTAGAAGCTGATGAAGACCAATTCATCAACACATTCATCGGAGCATGGCCAAACACATTCGACCCTGCAACAGGCGACGACTTATATGGTAACGGTGTACTTACCAATATACTTGAACCGCTTGTACGTATTGACGAAGATGAAAACGGAAATCCTGTTCACGTAGCTGCAGGTGCAGAAAGTTGGGAAGTAAGCGATGACGGTCTCGAATACACATTCCACATCAGACAAGGAATGAAATGGACAGACGGAGAAGAACTTAATGCACAAGATTATGCATATGGCATTCGTCGCTCAGCAGCTCCTGAAACGGCTTGCCCATATTCAAATCTTATTTGGCTTGTAAAGAACGGCAAAGCTGTTAACAAGGGAGAAAAACCTGTTGAAGAACTCGGCGTTGAAACACCGGATGACTACACATTGAAAGTAACTCTTGAATCAGAATGTGCATACTTCATGGACACTGTAACACAAAGAATTTATTTCCCACAAAGAAAAGACATGGTTGAAGCATTGGGTGACCAATACGGTTCATCTGAAATTGAAAACATCCCTGTATGTGGACCTTTCAAAATTGCTGATATGACAATCAACAACGAAATCATTTATGAAAAGAACGAAGAATTCTGGAATGCAGCAAACGTTAAACTCCAAAGAGTTAACGCTCAAATCTTGAACGACCCTAACACAATCAATAACGCTTTATTGACAGGCGAACTTGACTATGCAGGTGTCGGTGACCCTAAATGGCAAGCACAACTTGCTGAAACAGGTGAATATAATAGAGTAACTAACCTCGTTCCTTTCACAGGTTATTGGCTCATGAACTTCAACGAAGGTTCAAACGTTGCTAACACAAAGATTACAAGAGCTATCGCTGCTGTACTTGACAGAGAACAAATCATTGAAACAGCTTGGAACGGCAACCCTATAGCGGCTTATTCATTTGTTCCGCCAAATGTAAGGATTCAAGGAGAAGAATTTAACAAAGAAGGCGAAGGACCGGCTCTCGATCTTAAGAACGACATCAAAGACCCTAAGGCATTATTTGAAGAAGGATGCAAAGAATTAGGAAAAGACCCTGCAACTCTAACTATTAAATTGATGGGTTCAGATATTTCAAACGAAGGACGTATCGCAATCGAAGGATTCCAACAACAAGTTGAAAAAGCTCTCGGATGCAAGGTTGAAGCTTCAAACCACGAATGGCCGGACTTCTCAAACCGTCTAAAAGCTAACGACTACGATATCGCTTGGCTCGCATGGACTGCTGACTTCAACGACCCGTCAAACTTCCTCGAAACAAACTATTCAAAAACACGTGCTTATCCAACAGCATGGACAAACGAAAAGTTTGACAAACTTCTTGATGAAGCAAGAGCATCACTTGATGCAAAAGAAAGAGCAGAACTATTACACGAAGCTGAAAGAATTCTTATCTATGAAGATGCAGCATTAGTTCCAATCAACCACGCTGTTGCTAACGTATTTAGAAGAAACTACGTAAAGGGAGCAAGAAATAACTCCTTCCAAACAATGGGACTTCAAGTACTTTATACAGCAGGAAGAGATAACTAGTAATAATAGCTGAGACAGCTATAAATAAATAGGTTTTGGGAGGGTCTGTGTTTATACACGGACTTTTCCCTATATTCCTACATAAAGGAGGAAATATGACAAGATATATACTTAAGCGTGTAGCGTTTATGGTTTTGTCAGTAATTGTAGTTTCTGCAGCCACTTTCTGGATGATGCACTCAATACCTGGAAATCCGTTGGCGACGAGAGCACGTAAGAACTTGCCGGAACAAGTTCTCGCAAACTACAACAAAAAATACGGACTTGACAAACCGGTTGCAACGCAATATGCGCTTTTTGTGAAGAATGCATTAAAAGGAGACTTTGGAGAATCAATTATCTACCCTGGCCAACAAATTTCAAAGACAATAGCAAAAACTGCACCTGTCAGTGGAAAGTTAGGACTTATTTCAATATTTTTCGGATTTACAATAGGTGTTGCATTTGGTTTTATTGCCGCACTAAATAGAGGAAAATGGCCTGACTTCTTAGTCATTACGATAGCTATTTTGGGGGTAACAATACCTTCATTCGTTATGGCAAGTTTGCTACAATATTTCTTCGGAGCAAAACTCAAATGGTTTCCGATAACATATAGAAAAGGAAACTGGAAGAGCTTTATCATGCCTATTACAGCACTGTCTTTCGGGACAATCGCAACATACGCGAGATATATGCGTTCGTCAGTACTCGAAGTTATTAACTCGGATTACGTATTAACGGCACGTGCTAAAGGCGTTACCGAAATGGGAATTCTTTTCAAGCACATCTTAAAAAATGCTATGATTCCGGCTGTTACAATTTTAGGACCTCAAATCACAGGGGTTTTCGCCGGCTCATTTATTATTGAAAAAATATTTAATATACCGGGATTGGGTCAATTCTTAGTAAGCTCCATCGGAAGCAGAGACTACACATTCATCATTTCAACCACAGTTTTATTCGGATTTTTATTTGTTTTATCACAACTTATCGTTGACATAGTATATGGATTCCTTGATCCGAGAATCAAGTTGGCAGAATAGGAGGACCATATGGAAAAAGAAATAAAAGATACAAATCTTAATATTACGCCTGAAATGTTTAAAAGAATCCCGAAGGACGATATAGAAGCCGAAAAGATCGCTAGACCTATAATCACATTCTGGGAAGACGTTTGGCGCAGACTCAAAATGAACAAGGCTGCAATGATATCAATCGGAATCATAGCTCTTTTGATATTTATGGTTATTGCAGGTCCATACTTTAATAAATTTTCTTTTAAAGAACAAAATGCACAAGCGCTAAATATTTCGCCGAACAGCACATATTGGTTCGGAACCGATACAGCGGGACGTGACATATTTACACGTGTTTGGGTCGGTGGTAGAGTTTCTATCGTAATCGGTCTTGTATGTGCATTCATCGCAATGATTGTCGGTGTTGCATACGGTTCAATCGCAGGACTTGTTGGCGGAAAAGTCGATACAATCATGATGAGAATCGTTGAAATTATATCATGTTTACCATATCTTCTCATCGTTATCCTCGTCTGCTTGTGGCTTAAAAAAACAAACCTGGGCTCAATACTTCTTGCGCTCTCACTTACAAGCTGGACCGGAACAAGCCGTATGGTTCGTGGTCAAGTACTTTCCGTAAAAAATGAAGAATATGTACTTGCTGCAAGAACACTCGGTGTTCCTACATGGAAAGTTATTATGAGACATATAATTCCAAACGTACTTGCAATCGTTATCGTTGGACTTACATTTGATATTCCGGGATTCATCTTCTCCGAAGCATTCCTTTCATACATGGGTATCGGACTTCAACCGCCTGACGTATCATGGGGTATTATGGCATCGGAAGCACAAACACAAATGATGTTCTACCCATATCAATTGTTCTTCCCGACACTTATGATTGCTCTAACAATGTTATCATTTACACTATTGGGTGACGGTCTTCGCGACGCACTTGATCCGAAGTTAAGAAAGTAGAGAGAAATATGGAGAATAAAACAAAGAATAATGATTCAAAACTTTTGCTCGATGTTCAAAATCTCAGCGTTTCGTTTCATACTTACGCGGGTGAAGTAAAAGCAGTCAGAGGACTTAACTTTCACTTAAACAAAGGGGAAACATTGGCATTTGTAGGTGAATCCGGATGCGGTAAATCAGTTACTGCAAAAGCTCTTATGAGAATACTTCCAAAAGATTCATCGGAAATAAAAAAAGACAGTAAAATAATGTATGACGGTGAAAACGTCATGGATATGAAGGGAAAAAGACTTACACAACTTCGCGGCGGAGAAATCGCAATGATATTCCAAGACCCGATGACAAGTTTGAACCCTGTTTTAACAATCGGCTTTCAAATTACAGAAGCCTTAAAAATTCACAGAAATCTTTCAAAAGCTGACGCAAAGAAAGAAGCGGTAAGGCTCCTCGACATGGTTCAAATTCCTGAACCTGAAAAACGTCTAAAAAGCTATCCGCATGAACTCTCAGGAGGAATGAGACAAAGAGTTATGATTGCTATGGCTCTCTCATGCTCACCTGAACTTCTTATCGCAGACGAGCCGACAACCGCTCTTGACGTAACAATTCAAGCGCAAATTCTTGACCTTATTAAAGACCTCAAGGAACAAATGCACACAGCTGTTATACTTGTTACACACGACTTGGGAGTTGTTGCAAACTTTGCAGACAGAATCCAAGTAATGTATGCGGGAAGCATTATTGAAGAAGGAACGACAGACGAAATATTCTATGAATCTCGTCACCCGTACACTTGGGCTCTTCTAAACTCGGTACCGAAAGTTCACCAAAAGAACGAAGAACTTAGAGCTCTTGGAGGAACACCTCCGGATCTACTTCTTCCGCTTCACGGCTGTCCGTTTGCACCGAGATGTTCACGCGCTATGGAAATTTGCAAAAAAATTGCACCGGAGTGCACACACCACTCGGAAACACACCGCTCATGGTGCTGGCTTGAACACGAATATGCCGGTGACATAGATTGGCAAGATATGAGAGAAGGTGGCTATTAATGGATAAGAAAAACGTATTAATAGAAGTAAAAGATTTGAGCAAACACTTTAATGTCGGAAGAAATCTGGTTCTTAAAGCAGTTGACGACGTCACATTCAACATCTACAAAGGAGAAACCTTCGGAGTAGTTGGAGAATCAGGATGCGGAAAAACAACTTGCGGAAGAACAGTTCTCGGAATGTACGACGCCACAAAAGGACAAGTTCTTTATGAAGGCAAAGACATTCACTCTATGGACAAAAAAGAAAGATTTGACTTTAAAAAGAAAGCTCAATATATATTCCAAGACCCTTACGCATCGCTTGACCCTAGAATGACTATCGGAAGCATCATCGCGGAAGGAATGGATGTCCACTTCAAAATGACTGACGAAGAAAGACAAAATAAAATTGACAGACTTTTAAACATCGTCGGACTTAACAAGGAACATGGCGCTCGTTTCCCGCACGAACTCTCAGGGGGACAAAGACAACGTGTAGGTATCGCAAGATGTCTCGCAGTTGAACCTGAATTCATCGTGTGCGACGAACCGATTTCAGCTCTTGACGTATCAATTCAAGCTCAAATCGTAAACCTCTTGAACAAACTGCAAAATGAAATGGGACTCACATACATGTTTATATCCCACGACCTATCAATGGTAAAACACATAAGTGACAGAATCGCTGTTATGTACCTTGGAAGCGTTGCAGAACTTGCTCAAGCTGACATGATCTACGAAGACAGCTTGCACCCATACACACAAGCTCTGATCTCTGCAATTCCTGTTCCGGACCCACATGTAGGAAAGAAAAACGTTAGAATTAAAATCGAAGGCGAAGTTCCGTCTCCGATTAACGTTCCGCCTGGATGTAAATTTGCAGGCCGTTGTCCGAAATGCATGGACATTTGTAGAAAGGAAAACCCGCGTCTTCGCGAAGTTAAACCTGAACATTTTGTGGCATGTCACCTGTACGACGGAAAAGAACTATAGAGATTAAAGGCACCTGATTTCTCAGGTGCCTTTAATATATTTGCGGTTTGCAGTCGACGTCTGCGACTCATTTCTCCTATTCGTCGAAATGTCGTCGGACGTCTTTGCGGAAGACCTACCATCGTGTTTTTGATTTTTCAAATCAAAAAGCACGGGTTAGGGCTATCTTTTCGCGATAAACGGTAGATCTCGTGTTTTCGTCGCTGCGACGTACTTGCCAGTACGCCTCACTCCTAAAATATTTCATCTAAGCGTTTCTCATCGAAAATTCCACGCAAATTACGTTGATTATGAAAGAATCAGTATAATCGATTCTTTTTTTGTTAGATTTGTGATAAGAATATCATAATGTGCGATTTTGCAATTGCGCCGTAGCGTGAGGTTCTGTGAATCCTCACGCCCAACTCTGTGTATGTAAAATATGTACAATCATCAACAACGTTATGTACATAAAATATATAAACCATTTCATTTTTTATAATTTACAGACTTTTATTCACTCTGCATGTTTCCCAAAAAAGTAGCGTCGGGTTATATCCCGACGTCCATTTTTGCGTCTTTAGAATATGTAGACAAACCAACAACGCTGTTTCAATAAAATATCTCCCCAAAAAACTCATATTATTTATAAACATATTTTCGCTTTGTACGTCTTCTAACATTTTTCCTCTTGGCGGCGATACACCTTTTTATCTTATCTCACGACGAAATCGTAGATTTCTGTTCGATGGATAAAAAAACTGGTCGCCGCTACGTACGGCGTTTATTTAATTATAAAATTTTATTGCACATACATGTATGATTGTCTATATCTCATGCGTCGCAATGTAATGCGACGCTACAGGCAACGTAATCACATACAACAACATACCATTTACAGTAATTTATTTTCACATTGTAAAATTTATCTCGTGTAAGACATTTACAATATATAAATCTACCCATCATTGTGTGCTTCTCAGAAAGTAGCGTCACATGCAAAGTCGACGTCTGATATTCATTTCTCCTGTTCGTTGAAATGTCGTCGGACGTCTTTGTATAAGGTCAACCATCGTGCTTATGACTTTGGCAAATCAAAAGGCACGAGTTAGGGCTATAACGTTGCGCCGCCCATCTTTGTGTACATAAAATATGTATTATTATCAACAACGTTTTGTTAATATAATATATAACAAAAAAATAAATTTTCGCTCGACACATCGTTTCTTGTTCTCAATTTCTAAAATCATGTAAATACTTAATTCATTTCAAAATTAAAAATCTGATTGTTTTGTTTAATAAAAGAAACATTAAGTTTTTACTCCCACAAATTACTCTATATATAAGGAAGATTTTATTTTTTTTATTTTTAAAAGTGTAATATTTTTTTCATTATTTCGCTTGACACGTCCGTGCGGTTTATGTTATTATATTCAGGTTGACACTGAGATTTCGTTTTTACAAGTTTTTTAAAATTTTTTAGAATTTTTTAAAAAATTACTTGTAATACGGTTTTCTTTGTGTTATAATATATAGGTGCCCGAAGTCGATGGCGTTGAAGGGAAAGGTGGCCAATCGTTTGAATTGGGAGATTTTCCCGGAGTATGCGAAGCCGGCGAGCTTTCGCGAAAGCAATGACTTTTGTGGTTTTTCTTTTTAAGCGGAAGAGGAAACACCCGGATGAGTTGTTGTATTGACGTCGTATGTAAGGGCTATCATACGAAGGAGGGTAATATGAGCACAAAAAATAAAATCAGAATCCGTCTTAAGGCTTATGATCATGAGTTATTAGACAACTCTGCAAAGAGAATTGTGGAAGCTGCAAAGAGAACAGGCGTTGAGGTTTCAGGACCTATTCCTCTTCCTACTGAAAGAGAAATCATTACAATTTTGAGATCTGTTCACGTTAATAAGGATTCCAGAGAACAATTTGAGCAAAGAACTCATAAGAGGTTAATCGATATTTTAAATCCTAACCAAAAGACTGTAGATGCTTTGATGAAGTTGAATTTAGCTACAGGTGTGGATATCGAAATTAAGTTATAGGCTGTTAAGATTTATATGATTGAAGATCAATCCGCTATAAAATATGGAGGTGCTTTAGATGAAAGGCATAATGGGTAAAAAACTCGGCATGACACAAATTTTCGGAGAAACCGGAGAGTTGGTTGCCGTAACCGTTATTGAAGCAACACCGAATGTTGTTATTCAAAAGAAGACGGTAGATAAGGAAGGTTATGACGCAGTTCAACTGGGTTTCGAACCTATCCGTGAGAAGCTTGCAAACAAGCCGAAGAAGGGACATTTTGAAAAGGCCGGCGCTAAGCCGATGCGCTTTTTAAGAGAGTTTAAAGATGATTCTTTCCAAGAGTTAGAACTTGGAAGTGAAGTGAAGGTAGATATTTTCGAAGAAGGTAGTTTCGTAGATATCACAGGTATTTCAAAGGGTAAGGGAACACAAGGTGTTGTTAAACGCCACGGTTTCCAAAGAGGACGTGAAACACACGGTTCCAAGTTCCACAGAATGCCGGGTGGTTTGTCTGCAGGAACTTATCCTGGAAGAGTTTTTAAGGGCAAAAGAATGGAAGGTAGAATGGGTAATGAAAAGGTTACTGTTCAAAACCTCGAAATTGTACGCGTAGATGCAGACAAGAATCTTTTGCTTGTAAAGGGTGCGGTTCCGGGCGCAAGAAACGGTATGGTTCTTGTTAAGGCTGCGCTTAAGAAGTAAAGGAGGACGAAATGCCTAAGATAAAAGTTGTAGATATGACGGGCAAGGAACTTAGAGAAATTGAAATTTCAGAAAAGTTGTTTGCATCAGACATCAATGAAACCGCTGTTCATCAAGCTGTGGTAAATCACTTGGCAAACAGACGTCAAGGAACTCAATCTACCAAGACAAGAAGTGAAGTAAGAGGCGGTGGCAGAAAGCCATGGAGACAAAAGGGAACCGGTTCTGCAAGACAAGGTTCAACTCGTTCACCACAATGGAAGGGTGGCGGAGTTGTTTTTGCTCCGAAGCCAAGAGATTATTCATATAAGTTGCCGAAGAGTTTGAAGAAGGTTGCTTTGTCCTCAGCTTTGACAAGCAAGTTCAATGACGGCAAGATGATTGTTGTTGATGATATCAGTTTTGACGCACCGAAGACTTCAAAGATGGTTGAGTTATTCGATAAGTTGGGTGCAAGAAAGCCGCTTGTTGTTACAGAAAAGGTTGACAAGAATGTTTATTTATCAGCAAGAAATATAGAAAAAGCTGCGGTAACATATGCAGATTTAATCAATGTTTATGAGCTTTTGAAGCACGATAATTTGGTTATCAGTGAATCCGCACTCAAAAGAGTTGAGGAGGTATTTAACTAATGAACGCATATGATATTATTTTACGTCCTGTAGTTACAGAAAGGGCGATGGATGATTTAGCCGAAAAAAAGTATACTTTTAAGGTTTTAAAGACAGCTAATAAGACAGAAGTCAAGAAGGCTATTGAAACTATTTTCGGTGTAGATGTTGAAAAGGTTACTATTATGAATGTAACCGGTAAGAAGAAACGTCAAGGTATGACAGAGGGAAGAACTTCAGACTGGAAGAAGGCAATTATTAAGCTTACTCCGGAATCAAAGAGTATTGAGTTCTTCGAAAGCCTTGAGTAGCAGGAGGTTAGATTATGGGAATTAAAAGTTTTAAACCGACCTCACCTAGCCGTCGTCATATGACGGTTTCTACTTTTGAAGAAATCACAAAGAAGACTCCTGAAAAGAGTTTGGTTGTTTCTTTATCAAAGAATGCAGGTAGAAATTCAAAGGGTAGAATTACAATGCGTCACAGAGGTGGCGGTGCTAAGAAGAAGTATAGAATTATCGATTTCAAGAGAGATAAAGACGGTGTACCAGGTATTGTAAACGCTATTGAGTACGATCCGAACAGAAGTGCAAATATTGCTCTTATTTTCTATAAGGACGGGGAAAAGAGATATATTCTTCACCCACAAGGACTCAAGGTAGGCGATACTATTTTATCAGGTGAAGGCGCTGACATTAAGGTAGGAAATGCTTTGAAGTTAAATGATATTCCGGTCGGTACTTTCATTCACAATATTGAGTTAAAACCTGGTAAAGGCGGACAACTTGCTCGTTCAGCCGGAAATGAAGCTCAACTTATGGGTAGAGAAGGTAAATATGCTCAATTGAGACTTCCTTCAGGTGAAATGAGAATGGTTCTCGGCGAATGCCGCGCAACTATCGGTTCTGTAGGAAATCAAGAACACGAACTTATCACTATCGGTAAGGCAGGAAGAAGCCGTAAGATGGGTAAACGCCCACATGTTAGAGGTTCAGCTATGAACCCTGTAGATCACCCGCATGGTGGTGGTGAAGGTAGAGCTCCTGTAGGACGTCCTGCACCTATGACACCTTGGGGCAAGAAGAGCCACGGTGTAAAGACACGTAAGAAGGGCAAAAAGTCTGATGCAATGATTATCAGAAGAAGAACCAAGTAGGGAGGAAAAATGGCTAGATCGATTAAAAAAGGACCTTTCGTTGATGAACATCTTATGAAAAAGGTTGAAGCATTAAACGAGAAGAATGATAAAAAAGTTATTAAGACATGGTCTAGAAGATCAACAATATTTCCGGAATTTGTAGGTCACACAATTGCTGTACATGACGGAAGAAAGCATGTACCTGTATATATTACAGAAGATATGGTTGGCCACAAACTTGGAGAGTTCGTTCTTACTAGAACATTTAAAGGACATGCCGGCAAAGATGCTAAGACGGCAGGTATGTAGGGAGGAGTTCATATGAAGACAAGTGCAACTGCTAAATATGTAAGAATCAGTCCTAGAAAAGTACACTTTATCTGTCAAGAGATTCGTGGAAAGCAAGTGGACGAAGCTTTAGCTTTCTTGATGTTTACTCCTAAGAAGGGAGCACGCATTCTTTCAGATGTTTTAAAGAGTGCTGTTGCTAATGCTGAACATAATTTTGAAGCAGATAGAGAAAAATTGATTGTTAAGGAAGCTTTCGCAAATGAAGGTCCAAGGATGAAGAGATATCGTCCAAAGGCTAAGGGTAAAGCTTATCCTATTATAAAACGTACCAGTCACATTGGCGTTGTAGTCGCAGATGAGTAAAGGAGAGTTTGAATTATGGGTCAAAAAGTTAATCCACATGGGCTAAGAGTTGGAGTTATCAAGGATTGGAATTCCAGATGGTTTGCAAATAAGAAAGACTTCTCCGACAATCTTATTGAAGATTACAAGATTAGAGAGTTTTTAAAGAAGGAATTATACCAAGCGGGAATTTCCAAGATTGATATAGAACGCGCAGTAAACAAGGTTAAGGTTTCAATTTACACACAAAAGCCTGGTGTAGTTATCGGACGCGGCGGTGAAGGTGTTGAAACTTTGAGATTGAAGTTAAACAAGCTCACAGGAAAAGACGTTGTTGTAAGCGTTGAAGAAGTTAAGAATCCTGATGTTGATGCTCAATTGGTTGCAGAAAATATTGCAGCTGCTTTGGAAAGACGTGTTGCATTCAGACGTGCAATGAAGTCAGCTATCCAAAGAACTATGAGAGCCGGAGCAAAGGGTATTAAAACACAAGTTTCCGGTCGTTTAGGCGGAGCTGATATTGCAAGAGCTGAAAGATACAGTGAAGGTACAATTCCTCTTCAAACTATCAGAGCCGACATTGATTACGGTTTTGCAGAAGCAAACACAACTTACGGTAAGATTGGTTGTAAGGTTTGGATTTACAAGGGAGAAGTTTTAAACGGCAAGCTTCCTGAAGTAAAACCGGTTGACGACGGAAGAAAGAGAAGAAGAAAGAGATTTGTCAAGGGACAATCTAATTAGCAGGAGGATATGTAATTATGTTGATGCCTAAAAGAGTCAAAAGAAGAAGAGTCCACAGGGGCAGAATGAAGGGCTTCGCAAACAAAGGTAATACCATTACTTACGGCGAATATGCTATTCAAGCTCTCGAACCTGCATGGATTACCTCCAACCAAATAGAAGCTGCACGTCGTGCTATGACAAGATATATTAAACGTGGCGGTAGTATTTGGATTAAGATTTTCCCGGATAAGCCGGTTTCAAAGAAGCCAGCTGAAACACGTATGGGTTCCGGTAAAGGAGCTCCGGAATATTGGGTAGCTGTTGTTAAACCGGGAAGAGTTATGTTTGAAATGGGCGGCGTTCCTATTGAAGACGCCAGAGAAGCTATGAGACTTGCCCAACACAAGTTACCAATTAAGACTAAGTTCATCACTCGTGATGATGTAGAAGCTAAAGGCGGTGAAGCTGATGAAGATTAAGGAAATTCGACAATTATCGGATCAAGAATTACAAGCTAAACTTCAAGAATTGAAAGCAGAGCTCTTCAATCTTCGTTTTCAAGCTGTAACCGGTGGTCTGGAAAATCCTATGAGGATTCGTATTGTTAGAAAAGAAATTGCAAAGATTAAGACTATTGAGAGCGAAAGAGCTCTTGGAATAAGGAAGGAGGCTTAAGGTTATGGAAAGAAATTTAAGAAAATCCAGGATCGGTATCGTTACAAGCGATAAGATGGACAAGACGATCACAGTTAAAGTTGAAACCAAAGTCGCTCACCCTGTTTATAAAAAGAGAATTAATCGTACAACAGTTTTTAAAGCTCATGATGAACAAAACCAAGCTAAGATCGGTGACAAGGTTCAAATTATGGAAACAAGACCTTTGTCAAAAACTAAGAGATGGCGCCTCGTTCAAATCATTGAGGAAGCACGTTAATTAAGGAGGAATTATGATACAACAAGAAAGTCGCATGAGAGTTGCTGATAACTCAGGTGCTAAAGAAGTCCTCGTTATTAAGGTTCTCGGAGGAACAAGAAGAAAGATCGCATCTGTTGGGGATATTGTAGTTGTTGCTGTCAAAAGTGCAACACCCGGCGGAGTTGTAAAAAAAGGTGATGTTCAAAAAGCTGTTATTGTCAGAACAGTTCGTCCTGTAAGACGTCCTGACGGCAGTTACATTTCTTTCGATGACAACGCATGCGTTATTATAAAAGATGACAAGAACCCGGTTGGCACCCGTATTTTCGGGCCTGTCACAAGAGAGCTAAGAAAAAATGATTTCATGAAGATCGTTTCACTTGCTCCGGAAGTACTATAAGGAGTTTCATATGAAGATTAGAAAAGATGATACAGTAATAGTAATTGCCGGTAAGGATAAAGGAAAAACCGGAAAGGTTTTGCGTTCTTTCCCACAAGAAAAGAAGGTTATTGTTGAAGGTGTAAATATTCAAGTTAAACACCAAAAACCTATGGGACCACAAAAACCGGGCGGACTTGTTAAGAGAGAAGGCAAGATAGATGTTTCAAATGTTATGTATTACGATACATCGGCAAAGAAACGTTCAAGAATCGGCTATAAGTTCCTTGAAGATGGCACTAAAGTAAGATTTAGAAAATCTGATGGCGAAGTTATAGACTAGGAGGATGATATAGATGGCTCCAAGATTATTAGAAAAATATAAAAATGAAGTAGTTTCTCAAATGGTTGAGAAATTTGGATACAAGAATATAAACGAAGTTCCAAAGCTTGAAAAGATTACTTTAAACGTTGGTTTGGGTAAGGCAAAGGACAATCCGAAGATGTTGGATGCAATTGTAAAGGAATTGGCTCTTATTTCAGGTCAAGCTCCTGTTGTAACCCACGCAAGAAAGTCTATTGCTAACTTTAAACTTCGTGAAGGTATGAAGATAGGTGCAAAGGTTACTCTAAGAGGCGACAAGATGTATTACTTCTTAGATAAGTTTGTAAATATCTCTTTGCCACGTGTTAGAGACTTCAGAGGGGTTAGCGACAGAAGTTTTGACGGTCGTGGAAATTATGCTACGGGTGTCAGAGAACAATTGATTTTCCCTGAAATCATTTATGACGAAGTTGAAGAAATACACGGTATGGACATCGTTATTGTTACAACGGCTAAGACAGACGAGGAAGCAAAAGAATTACTAAGACTTCTCGGTATGCCGTTTAGAAAGTAAGGAGGATTTTAATGGCAAAGAAATCAAAGATAGCAAGTCAAAAGAGAACTCCTAAATTCTCTTCAAGACAATACAATCGTTGCAAGATTTGTGGAAGACCACACGCCTATCTAAGAAAATATGGTATCTGCCGTATTTGTTTTAGAGAACTCGCTTACAAGGGTGAAATTCCTGGAGTAAGAAAGGCAAGCTGGTAAGCTTTGAAGGAGGTAAATTATGTTAACTGATCCTATTGCAGATATGCTTACGAGAATTAGAAATGCAAATAGCCAAAGGCACGAATTCGTAGACATTCCGGCTAGTAAAATTAAAGTTTCGATTGCTGAAATTCTAAAAGATGAAGGTTACATCAAGGATTTTGAAGTTCTTGAAGACGGAGTTTCTAAGACAATTCGTATTGCTTTGAAATATATTAATAGTAAAGAAAGAGTTATTTCAGGAATTAGAAGAATTTCTAAACCTGGTTTAAGAATTTATGTAAATTCAACTGAACTGCCAAGAGTTTTAGGCGGACTCGGTATTGCCATTATTTCCACATCTAAGGGAATTATGACAGACAGAGACGCTCGTGCTCAAAAGGTTGGCGGCGAAGTTATTTGCTACGTATGGTAAGGAGGAAATTATGAGTAGAATCGGATTAAAACCAATTGCAATTCCTTCAGGCTGTACTGTAGATATTAACGACAGAACTGTTAAGGTTAAGGGACCTAAGGGAGAACTTTCTTTCACAGCTGTTAAGGAAATGAGTTTTGAAATTAAAGATAATGAAATCCATGTAATCAGAGCTGACGAAACAAAAAGAGTCAGAAGTCTTCACGGTTTGACAAGAAGTCTTGTTGCAAATATGGTTGAAGGTGTTACAGAAGGATTTAAGAAGGAATTAAAGATTATCGGAACCGGTTACAGAGCTAGTATGAACGGTAAAAAATTGGGTCTTACCCTCGGTTTTTCACATCCACTCGATGTTGAAGTTCCTGCAGGTTTGACTGTTGAAACACCGGACAACTTAACTATTGTAATTTCAGGTGCTGATAAACAACAAGTCGGACAATTTGCGGCTCTTGTAAGAGGTTACAGACCACCTGAACCATATCTAGGAAAAGGTGTTCGTTACGTCGATGAACATGTACGTCGTAAAGTCGGTAAGACAGGTAAGTAGGAGGTCTTTTAAATGATAAAAAAAGTTGATAAGAATCAAACTCGTATAAAAAGACATCTTCGCGTAAGAAACAAGGTAAACGGTACTGCTGAAAGACCAAGACTTTGTGTTAGAAGAAGTTCTAAACATATTTACGCTCAAATCATTGATGATGTTGAAATGAGGACACTCGCTGCTGCTTCATCCCTAGACAAGGAATTGGGTCTTGAACACACAGGAAACAAAGAAGCTGCTAAAAAAGTCGGCGAACTCATTGCAAAGCGTGCTATTAGTAACGGCATCAAGGAAGTAGTATTCGACAGAGGCGGATATGTTTACCACGGACGCGTTAAAGAATTGGCTGAAGGCGCTAGAGAAGCCGGACTCGACTTCTAGAAGGAGGTATTACTTTGACTGAGAGAATTAATCACGAAGAACTCGATTTACAAGAAAGAGTTGTTGCAATCAACAGAGTTTCAAAGACTGTTAAAGGTGGTAAGAACTTCAGATTTGCCGCACTTGTTGTTGTCGGAGACCAAAAGTCTCACGTCGGCGTCGGAATGGGTAAAGCACTTGAAGTTCCTGAAGCTATCAGAAAAGCTGTTGCTGATGCAAAGAAAAATATGATCGAGGTTGCTATTCAAGATACAACAATTCCACACGAAATCATCGGAAGATACGGTGCAGGCAGTGTACTTCTAAAGCCTTCCAAAGAAGGTACCGGAGTTATTGCGGGAGCAGCTGTTCGTGCAGTTTGTGAACTTGCAGGTATCAAAGATATTCGTACGAAATGTTTAGGAAGTAACAACCCAAGAAACGTTGTTAATGCAACAATGAACGGCCTACAATCTTTGAAACGTCCTGAAGACGTTGCAAAAATGAGAGGCAAAACATTGGATGAAATATTAGGTTAGGAGGCGTCTTATGGCTACAATTAAAATTAGACAAAAGAGAAGTCTCATCGGTAAACCCGAAAGTCACAGAAGGATTGTTAAAGCTTTAGGTCTTCACAGAATCGGCCACGTAGTTGAAACAACCGATACTCCACAAATTAGAGGAATGATCAACAAGGTTCAACACATTGTTGAGGTTATTGACTAGGAGGGAATTATGGATCTAAGTAATTTAAAAGGACTTAAGAGAACTTCCAAGAAAAGAGTTGGAAGAGGAATCGGTTCAGGAATGGGAAAAACTTCTACTCGCGGTATGAAGGGTCAAAATTCCAGAAGCGGTGGAGGCACACGTCCGGGATTTGAAGGGGGCCAAATGCCACTTTTCAGACGTTTGCCGAAAAGAGGATTTACAAACATATGGAGAACAGATTATTCAATCGTTAATGTTTCTGATCTTGAAGCATTTGACAACGGTCAAACAGTTGACAAGGCTGCAATGATCGAAAAAGGACTTGTACACAGAAGTGTCGGTGCTATTAAAATTTTAGGCGAAGGAGATTTATCCAAAAAGCTTAATGTAAAAGCACAAAAGTTCAGCAAGTCTGCACAAGAAAAGATTGAAAAAGCTGGTGGAACAGCTGAGGTGATCTAATGTTTAAAACATTAAGAGACGCATGGAAAGTCAAGGAAATAAGAAACAAAATGCTTTTTACATTATTTTGTCTCTTTATTTTCCGCTTAGGAAGTCATATACCGGCACCATTTATTGATAAGTCACAAATCGCAAAGATTTTTGAAAGTGCAGGACAAAGTGTTCTCGGATTTTTGGACTTGATGGCCGGTGGTTCGCTCTCCAATATGAGTATATTTGCCATGAATATTTATCCATATATCACGGCGTCAATTATTATCCAACTTCTTACAGTTGCAATTCCTAAACTTGAAGAACTTGCAAAAGAAGGAGAAGAAGGAAGAAGAAAACTCAATAATATTACAAGAGTTACAGGTGTTGTTTTGGCACTCATTCAATCTATGGGTACAGTTTTCGGACTATACAGCAAGGCTGTTACAGCAACCGGATTCATTCAAAACTCACTCATTATTATAACATTAGTAGCCGGTACAAGTTTCCTTGTATGGCTCGGAGACAGAATTACAGAAAACGGAGTTGGAAACGGTATTTCACTTATTATCTTCGTTGGTATCGTTGCAAGATTACCTGAAACTTTGATGAAGAATTTCAGACTTGCACAAGCAGGTGTAACATCATGGATTGCTGTTATCATTTATCTTTTGATTATGATTGCAATTGTTGCATTTGTTGTTATTATCCAAGAAGGTGAAAGAAGGGTTCCGGTCCAATATGCAAAGCGTGTTGTTGGAAGAAGAGTTTATGGCGGACAAGCTACACATATTCCAATTAAGGTTAATATGGCTTCAGTTATGCCTGTTATCTTCGCATCGACATTTATGCAAATTCCTGCAACAATTGCTCTTTTCTCAAAGGGTGGTTTTGCAAATTTCCTACACAATTGGTTAACACAAGACGGTAAATTCGGTTTTTGGATTTATCTTATCATAAATTTTGTGCTTATTGTATTCTTTACGTATTTCTACAATGCAATTCAATTTAACACAGTTGAATATGCAAAGAATATTCAATCACAAGGCGGTTTCATTCCGGGAATCAGACCTGGAAAGCCGACAAGTCAATTCCTTTCAAGAACTGTTAACAGAATAACGTTCATCGGTGGACTTGCACTTGCTATTTTATCAAGCTTACCGCTATTACTATCACACTTTTCAAACCTTGACGTTGCTTTCCAAGGAACAGGGATGATCATCGTGGTAGGTGTTGCACTCGAAACTGTACAACAAATTGAAGCACAAATGACCATGCGTCACTATAAAGGATTTTTAGGCTAATGAGACTAATATTATTAGGTGCACCGGGTGCCGGAAAAGGCACTCAAGCTATAGAAATTAAAGAAGAATTTAGTATTCCACATATTTCAACAGGTGACATTTTTAGAGCAAATATTAAAGATGGAACAGAGCTTGGTAAAAAAGCAAAGGGATATATGGATGAAGGTAAACTTGTTCCTGACGAGCTGACAATTGAACTTGTGAAAGACAGACTAAGAAAAGACGATGCAAAGAAGGGCTTTTTGTTGGATGGCTTTCCAAGAACAATTCCTCAAGCTGAAGCGCTTGACGGATTTTTGAAAGAAGAAGGAATCAAGCTTGACAGAGTTGTTAATATAGATGTAGACAAGAGTGTTCTACTTGACAGGATCACGGGTCGCCGTGTATGCAAAGATTGCAAGGCAAGCTTCCACATTGCCTTTAATCCTCCAAAGAAGGAAAACGTTTGTGACCACTGCGGAGGCGAGCTCATTCAAAGGGCTGATGATAATGAAGAAACGGTTAAGAATCGTATAGGTGTGTACGAAAGAGAAACCAGTCCATTAATCGACTATTACAACAAACAAGGACTTGTCCTTAACATTGATGGTAACAAGAGTCCAAAAGAAGTTACAAAAGAAATCTTCGAGGGTCTTAAGTAATCAATGATAGAGAAGATAGTACCCGGACAAATTGTTAGAAGCAAGGCAGGTCACGATATGTTTAAACATTTTGTGATTGTAGAAGTGGTTGATAATGATTTTGTTTTAATTTCAGATGGAAAAACCAGAAAGCTGGAAACGCCGAAGAAAAAGAAAATAAAACATTTGGCTATTTTAAATGACAATGCTTTTAAAGACGAATCATTTTCGTTAACAAACAAAAATTTAAAGAAACTAATGCAAAGGTACAACGAGGGGGACAAGTATTAATGTCAAAAAAGAATACTATTGAGGTTGAGGGCGTTGTTGTAGATGCTCTCCCTAATGCTATTTTTAAAGTAAAACTTGATAATGGTTATGAAATTATCGCGCATATTTCCGGTAAATTAAGAATGCACAATATTCGAGTTTTGCCGGGAGATAGAGTAAACTTGGAACTATCTCCATACGATCTTACCAAGGGCAGGATCACATGGAGAAACAAATAATTAAGGGGATGAAATAAAGATGAAAGTAAGACCATCCGTAAAGAAAATTTGCGACAAATGCAAAATTATTAAAAGAGGCGGAAAAGTAATGGTAATCTGTGAAAACCCTAAACATAAACAAGTACAGGGTTAAGGAGGCTAATTAATATGGCAAGAATTGCAGGTATCGACCTTCCTAGAGATAAAAGAATCGAAATCGGTTTAACATACATCTTCGGAATTGGTAGAGTTACTTCAAAGAAAATTTTGACAGATGCCGGAGTTGATCCGGATATTCGTGTACGTGATTTGACCGAAGCAGATGCTGCTAAAATCAGAACTGCTATGGAACATATAAAGGTTGAAGGAGATCTTCGCCGTGATGTTGCTCTTAATATTAAGAGACTTCGCGAAATCGGTTCATACAGAGGTCAACGTCATAAGAGAAGTCTTCCGGTAAGAGGACAAAGAACAAAGACGAACGCTAGGACAAGAAAAGGTCCGGGACAAGCCGGTAAAAAATAAGGAGGGATAAATCTTGGCAAGTAATAAAGGAAAGGCTACTAGAGTTAAAAGAAGAGCCAGAAAAAATATAGAAAAAGGTCAAGCCCATATCTCTTCATCATTTAACAATACAATGGTGTCTTTGACAGATATGCAAGGCAATCTGATTTCATGGGCAAGTGCCGGAGGACTCGGATTTAGAGGCTCAAGAAAAAGTACTCCATTTGCTGCACAAGAAGCTGCTGAAACTGCTTCAAAGAAAGCAATGGAACATGGTTTAAAGACGGTGGAAGTTTATGTTAAAGGACCTGGTTCAGGAAGAGAAGCTGCTATCAGAGCTCTTCAAGCATCAGGACTTGAAGTTACATCTATCAAAGACGTAACACCTATTCCACATAACGGATGCAGACCTCCTAAACGCAGAAGAGTTTAGGGATTAATCTTGCAAGGAGGGAACCTTATGGAAATTGAAAAGCCTATTATCGAAATTTTAGATATGAGCGAGGACAAGAGCTACGCTAAAATCTCTATCGAGCCGCTTGAAAGAGGATATGGAACTACTTTAGGAAACTCAATGAGAAGGGTACTTCTATCAAGTCTTCCGGGAAGCAGCATTTCTAATATTCGAATTCAAGGAGTTCTTCATGAATTTTCAACTATTGAAGGTGTTTATGAAGATGTTCCGGAAATTATTCTAAATATAAAGAACTTGGCTATAAAAAGCTATACAAAAGAACCACAAAAACTTCTTATCGATGTAAAGGGCCCGAAGGAAGTTACAGGGGCGGACATTATTACAGGAACGGACTGTGATATTATTAATAAAGATTTAAAAATCGCAACCGTAAATAAAAATGGACACCTAGTCATTGAAATGGACCTTACACACGGCAGAGGTTATGTGCTCCAAGAAAAGAATAAAGAAGCTTTAAAAGAATCCACATCCATAGGGGATATTCCAATCGACTCAGAATTTACACCTGTAAAGAAAGTGAATTTCAAAATTGAAAACACTAGAGTCGGACAAATTACAGACTATGACAGATTGGTTTTGGAAATTTGGACGAATGGAACCATAAACGCGGATGAAGCGGCCTCCTTGGGCGCAAGAATTTTAATCGAACATTTAAGTCTCATAAGCGGTCTATGCGAAAATATGGACCAAGGTGGGATATTAAAATTAAGAGATGATCGTGCAAAGCAAAGATATTTGAAGATGTCAATTGAAGAACTTGATTTGAGCGTTCGTTCATTCAACAGTTTGAAGAGAGCAAACATCAACACAGTTGCTGAACTTACAGAAAAGTCGGAAGACGATATGTTAAAAGTCAGAAACCTTGGAAGAAAAAGTTTGGAAGAAGTCATCAACAAATTGGCTGAATACGGTCTTAGTTTAAAAGAAACTGAAAGTTAAGGAGGGTTATTAATGGCACAAAGAAAGCTTGGCAGAAGATCTGACCACAGAATGGCAATGCTTAGAAACCTTACAACCTCTCTCTTATTAAATGGACGTGTTGTTACAACAGTCACAAGAGCAAAAGAATTGAGAAAACTTGCAGATAATATGATTACTCTTGGTAAAAGAGGCGATCTTCACGCAATAAGACAAGTCAATTCTTTCCTATTTAATAATGAAGCGGCAAAGAAGGTTTTCACTGAATACAATACTAAATATGCCGATAGAAAAGGTGGATACACAAGAATCATTAAAACAGGTGTTCGTCGTGGCGATGCATCGGAAATGTGTATTATTGAATTGGTATAAGATATTTAAAAAAGGGGCGTTTTGCTCCTTTTTTTATTTGCGGCTATTTGCGGTCTATTTTGCGACCTGCTTGCAAACTTCAATTATTTGATTGCTCGGAGTGCAAATGAGCACACCTGCGCAATCAAAAATTGAGTTTGCGACGCATCTCATCAAAATATCCTCGCAAATAACGGCGGAGATTAAATGTAGAAAATGGCAAACGCCGCCGTAGCGGTGACCGTTTTTTTTCGTGTGAAAAGGTGTATCGCCGCAATTGAAGTGCAATATAAATTTAGAAAAATTAAAAGTCTACTTTTTGGAAATACGTTTAATAAGTAATGATAAGATTATTAAATAATAGTATGTCTATAAATAAATCAAATATTTTGACTTGATTTTTTTTTGAAAAGGTTTATAATATAAATATGCGAAAATCATTCTTATAATAAATCTATTTGTTAAAAGAATATTTTTAATGATGGTCAGTTTTATAAGTCTGTAAATTATGAAGATAATTTTTCAAGATGAATACAAGCTGAGTACAAAGCAATAAAAATATATAATTTAATGTTATACTTTTTGTCAGTATAAAGTTGGAAAAGAATTATAAGAGAAGTGGAAGACTTTAATGTGTGGAAAGTGGGACGAAAGGAAGGAACTTGCAAGAAAATAATAATATTTCATTAGGAAGGAGATTAACATGCAAAGAAAATTTAGAGAAAGAGTATTAATATTTTTATCGATATCCATGGCATCAATGCTATTTGGATGCGATTCAAATAACGGTACGAAAGACAATTCAAAGAGTGATGATTTCAGAAATTTTGAGGTCACCTTTTACAAAGAACAGCTTGCGGATGATTTTTACAATAACGGAGATTGGTTTTTTGTAAATGATGAAGTTTTTAAGGAGAATTTTTTTGAACTGCAAAAGGACAATAAACCCGAATTGAGCGAAAATCTTTCGAGTAAATTGGAATATAAAATAAAAAAGGCCGACAGCTATAGAATTGTATTTCCGGAAAATGGATTGATTGGAGAGTGGACGATTGAGGACGGGGTGGAAGCGACGGAAATAGTTTATTCTATTCCGGGAGACGTAAGAGATGAGTTTAAAACCGGGCCGATGGGCAAATCGACTATAAACCATCAATTCTATATTGAAAATCCTAAAGATATTAAGAGTATAAGATTTAAGCTTTTGGACAGAAGAGATGTGGATGCGGACGATTCGTTTGAAGAAGCGGAGGCGAAAGTGGAAGTTGTGTTTGAAGTGGAATAGGGGGGATTATTTGCGCGCTAATTTGCGATAAACGGTTGATTTCGTGTTTTCGTCGTTGCGACGTACTTGCCAGTACGCCTCACTCCAAAAACACTCGATCTAACCGTTTCTCATCAAATTATCATCGCAAATAAGGGACGAGATAAATTTTAGAAAATGGCAAACACTGAACGTAGAATATTAATTATAAAAAACCGGTAACTGCAGTATGTGCGGTGACCGGTTTTTTCGTGTGTGAAAAGGTGTATCGCCGCAATGGGCAATATAGAAAATATAAAACAATTAACACCTCACAAAACAATCTCGCAACTCCCCACACCCCAATATCAATCTATTAATTATTTTGATGTAAGTTTTATGCTTGTAATCACATTTTAAAAGTGTTAGAATAAAAGTTGTAGAATAAATTTGAAAGGTGAGCTTTCAAAATGATATAAGGAGGATTTTATGGATAGAGAAATTACGAAAGACATGCTCAAAGAGTTCAAAGAAAATTATGATAAGAACTTCAGCAAGATGTCTCAAAATGCGGTTGCATCGGTTGGTATTATGGATGCGTCCATAAATTATGAATTGGTAAATAAAAATCCGAATGTTTTTTCAAAGGAATTGACAATCGGAAGGATTACAAATCAAAAGCAATCAGGCAGATGTTGGATGTTTGCCGGTTTAAATACTTTAAAGGTGAGTGTTTTGAAGAATTTCAAGCTTCAAGATATTAAGTTCTCACACAATTATCTTTATTTCTTCGACAAGCTTGAACGTGCAAATCAATATTTGGACGATGTTATTGAGTTGAAAGATAAAGATTTGGATGACAGATTAAATAGAAATGTTGTTTTTTATGCTGCAGATGACGGTGCTTGGTGGACAACTTTCCAACGTTTGATCGCAAAGTACGGTATTGTTCCTGAGTATGCATATCCGGATTCAAAGAATGTAAGTCGCACAAATGATTTGATTGACAATCTCGACAAGAGATTAAAGATTGCGGCAAAGGCAATAAGAGATGCTTTTAAAGAAGGCAGAGAATCCGAAATCGAATGCATCAAGGAAAAGGCAATGAAGGATGTGTATAGAATTACCGCGATTTCATTGGGCGTTCCGCCAAAGAGATTTGATCTTTGCGTAAAAGACAAGGACAATAAATTGATTGAAAGAAGAAATATTTCTCCGATTGAATTTTACAATGAATTTTTCAAGGAAGATATTTCAGAATATGTTGAACTTGGAAATTATCCGGGCAAAAACAAAGAAGAAAATGTTCTTTATGAAAGAGTTTTCATTCAACAAAGAATCGGCGGCAGTTTGAGATATGTAAATGTTTCGATTGCAAGAATGAAGGAAATTGTTATGTCGATGATAGATGCCGGCGAACCTGTTTGGTTTGCATGCGACGTGGGCAAGGATTCTTTGATTTCAAGAGACGGTCTTGACACAGGATTTATGCTCTACAATATTCTCGACAGAGATTCACTTTTTGGTGTGGATACAAAGACAAACAAGGTCCAAAGAATGATAACTCGCGAATCCGAAGCTACACACGCTATGGTTATTGTGGGATATGACAATTCTTCAAAGGGACTCAGATTTAAGGTTCAAAATTCATGGGGTGAAAAGGCAGGACTTGCAGGATATCTTGTTATGGATGAAGCATGGTTCGACAACTATGCCTATGAAATCATTCCTAAAAAGTCTTTCCTTAACAAGGAAGAACTTGCTGCATTAAATATGGAACCTGTAAAACTACTACCTTGGGAACTCTAGGAGGAAATTATGACGAGATTAAGTATTGATAAAATAAATGAATATGAAAAAGAATTTTTAGAAGACAAGAGAAATATCGTTGCAATGAACGCCGCAACATACAACGGAGTTCAAAAGGTTGCAAGAGATGTGAATGCACTCAAAGATGAACCGTTCGCTTTTAATGTGGATATTAAAAACGGCGAAGTTACAAACCAAAAGCAATCAGGCAGATGCTGGATGTTTGCTTCGATGAATGTTTTGAGAAATATCGTGATTAAAAAGTTTAATCTTGAAAACTTTGAACTTTCACAAAGCTACACATTGTTTTGGGATAAACTCGAAAGATGCAACTACTATATGGAAGCAGTTATCGAAAAGGCAAATGAACCACTTGAAGACAGAGTTATGGACTATCTTATGTCGGACTTGTTGTCGGACGGCGGACAATGGGATATGTTTGTGAACATCGTAAAAAAATACGGACTTGTTCCAAAATATGCATATCCTGAATCTCAAACTTCATCCGCAACTGTTCAACTTAACAAATATCTCTGCAAAATTTTGAGAAAATATACAACTGAACTTAGAGACGCAGTGAAAAATGAAGGCGTGCAAAAGGCAAGAGAGTTAAAAGAAGAAGTTTTGAAAGACGTCTATAATGTTTTGACTTCAACACTTGGACAAATGCCGGAAAAATTTGACGTGGTTCTTCACGACAAAGACGGAAAACTTATTGAAGACAAGGGCATGGACGCACACAGCTTCTTTGACAAATATATCGGCGTAGAAATTGACCAATATATTTCATTAATCAACTCACCGACAGAAGATAAACCTTTCAACCAAACATATACCATAAAGTATCTTGGAAACATTATTGAAGGTAAAATTGTAAAGCACTTGAATCTTCCTATCGAAGAACTTAAAAAAGCTGCCGTAAAACAATTAAAAGACGGATATCCTGTTTGGTTCGGTTGTGACGTAGGACGCTCATCTGTAGTGGAAGATGAAAGAGCAATGCTCGACACAAAAGCTGTCGACTACGAATCACTCTTCAACGTCGACTTGAAACTTTCAAAAGAAGACGCCCTCGACTACGGATACTCGATGATGACACACGCCATGACCTTCACCGGAGTTCAAATGAATGGCAATGAACCGCTAAGATTCAAAGTTGAAAACTCATGGGGAGAAAAATTCGGCTACAAAGGTCACTTTGTCATGACCTCCGACTGGTTCGACCAATACGTCTACCAAGTCGTCGTCAACAAAAAATACCTCACCGAAAAATCGAGAAAAGATTATGAGAAAGAGCCGAAGGAGCTAAAACCGTGGGATCCGATGGGCTCCCTCGCATAAAATTCTTGCTAAAATTGCGAAAAAGGCTTGTTTCGCCCCCACTCTCATTGCGACGTGCGTTTAGCACGTCTCACTCGAGTGGTGACTGGACTACGCCTTTTTCATCAATTTTATCTAAGAATTTGGTGAATATATATAATTAAAAATACCTCTTGACGTACATTTTAAGTACGACTCGAGGTATTTTTTTCTTTCATCCCACAATCTCATCAAATTTAGAGTGCAATTTGGTAAGATAATTATTCTTGCTAAAATTGCGAAAAACGGTTGTTCGACTTTTTAGTCGCTGCGACATACTTGCCAGTATGCCTCGCTCCAAAAAAGTCTCGCACGAAATTATTCTTGCTAAAATGGCGACTAACTTGCTTTTCAGAAGTTCCCAACCTGCGACGTATTTATCAATACGCCTCGGTTGGTCACTTCTTCCAAAGCGGCGTTATTCATCCATTTTAGCGAAGAATTTTAGTTAGGTAATTATAAATACCTTGAGATTGATTAAAAATCATTTCAATGTATTTTTTTGTATAAGCTTTTGTACGCGTTGTAGCGTCGCATTACATTGCGACGCCCATTTTTGTGTTTTTGGAATATGTATATAAACCAACAACGTTTTGTACATAAAATATATAAACCACATTAATCATATAATAAATATATCTTTCTTCGCTCTGTACGTTTCCCAAAAAGTAGCGTCGGGTCGTAATTACCGCCTGTGCCCAACCGTGCGAAAAAGAAATCTCTGATTTCGTTTTTGAGCACGGGAAGGGTAACGCCCATTTTTGTGTATTTGAAATATGTAGACAAACTAACAACTCTGCTTATAACGAAAATAGAAAATTTATAATTATAACATCAATTAGGAGAAAACTCATATTTATGGTATAATACTATTAAAGCTATAAATTTTGATGTACTTTAATTAAAATGACATGCTTAAATTCAATTAAAACGGGAGGACAATATATGTATAACAAACAGACAAAATACTTACTTGGAGGGAGAATTGCCACAAATATAGCTGACTCACTTCAATATATGATAATTCTTTGGTTTTTCAACGAGACGTTTAAATCACCTTTTTTGTTGGGTGTAATATTTGCGATTGAATCCGGGGCAGATGTAATCAGTTTTTTATTCGGACCGCTGATTGATAATTCGAACAGCAAAAAATTGTTGATTAAATGTTCCGCAGTACAAATAATAAATGTTTTGATTTTGTGTGTGATAAATATTACTTTTGGAATCAAAAGTAATGTGATATATTCGATTATAATGGTTCTTTCTTTAACTATAACCACTCTCGCAAGCACAATAATTTATCCATTACAGACAAAAATGATACCGATGGTAGCAGGTGAGACACCTCTGGTTAAAGTAAACGGAATATTTAATGTTTCTGAAAAAATATTTGACGTGCTCTTTAACGCCGGAGCAACACTCTTAATTGCATCTTTTAACGTAAGCTTCAATCTGATCATTTCACTTGCGGTATTTTTAATTGGAATAAAACTATATTCGCTGTTAAATTATGATGAAAATTTTGACTTTTCAGAGATTGAAGACTATGAAGAAGAGGGAACGGTAGGAGAATATATAACGGATTTAAAAGAGGGATTTGTGGAACTTGGAAAACAAAATGAACTTTTAAAACTCATAATACCTCTTATGGTAATAAACTTCTTTTTTGCAATTGCGGATATAGGGTTACCGAGGCTTGCAAGCGAATATATTTCGGATGAAGCCACAGGCTATGGGCTTATCCTATCAATCAGTGCAATTGGGTCAATTGTGGGTGGTGCATTTACACAATTTAAAAATATTGAAAAAGCGAATCTTAGAAAAACGGTCGCAATGTGCTTTATATCATCCGGGATATTTAAACTAATAACTGCGATAACAATAAATAGAATTTTTGTTTTGTGTTGCATCTCAATATTTTTTTGCAGTGCTTTTATAAGCTTTATGAATATTTTATTTATATCGCTTGTCCAATCAACTGTTCCGGTGAATATATTGGGGAGAGTTGAGACAATAAATGAAAGTATTATCTCGGCAATAATTCCTTTGGGAACTTTTGCAGGAGCATTTGTAATAAAAGAATATGGAAGCATAATGACACAATATATATACGCGGTGGCTCTGGTTGGTTTTGGGGTGTATTATGCGTTGTTAAAGGTGGAGAAATATTCTTGCTAAAAATGTGAAAAAGGCTTGTTTATTCTTGCTAAAATTGCGAAAAACGGTTGTTCGACTTTTTAGTCGCTGCGACATACTTGCCAGTATGCCTCGCTCCAAAAAAGTCTCGCACGAAATTATTCTTGCTAAAATGGCGACTAACTTGCTTTTCAGAAGTTCCCAACCTGCGACGTATTTACCAATATGCCTCGGTTGGTCGCTTCTTCCAAAGAAAGTTTATTCTTGCTAAAATTGCGAAAAACGGTTGTTCGACTTTTTAGTCGCTGCGACATACTTGCTTGTATAATCTAGTCATATTTCAGAGTCCGTGTCTCTGCGGTTTGAAATGTATATGTATTATAGCTATAAGTTGATTAATAGATTTCAAATTCAATATTTGAAAATGATTATATATTATTTATTGTTATGTATTTTATATTATTATAATAATAAAAATGAAGATAAATGTTTGATATTTTTAATTGGTTTGTAATATTTTTTTAATGAAGATTTGATTTAGAATAAAAAATTCTCTAATATAAAACTTGGAGATATAAGATTTTTTAAAATAAAATGATAAACATGTTTAATAATAATAATTAATGGGTAGTATATTAATATAGTAAATCAGTATATACTATAAAAATTATCCCAATATATAATAAAGGAGGGTTGAAGTGATTGTATATTGAGAAAATTAAGGAGGAGAATTTATGAGAAAATTTGCAAAAATGCTTACAATTATATTAAGCTTAATTTTCATTTCAAATATGACTATTAGTACAATGGCAGCATTTGAAGATGAAAATGATGAAGACTTCATCTTAAATTCAGAATACAGAACTAAATATTACGTAGATCGAGATGAATTAGATAAACTTGAAGAGTTGATGTATAAATATTACGATTCCATAAGAGGTAAAAATCCTGACTATTTGCTAGAGTATGTTGGTAATTCAGTATTTGATGCTCTATCGGATAAATTTTTGGGCGCAAGAATAACTATGGTAGTTTCAGGATTAAAAGAATTATTAGACGTTGTTAGTAGAACACAATATGATAGCTTATGCCAATATGCTTGGGATGGATATTCTGCTGCTAGAAAAGCTAGGAATGGTTTTCTTTTATCGGAGCAAACATTTAACACTACTGTATATGAAGCCGAAGTTGAATTTCTAGTTTACAAAACGTGGAACAACTATAATCAAGAATTTATATTTGGTGGTGGAGATATTAAGAGAGTTAGAGTTAATGGAGGCTGGATATCTACATCTAGTCCAATGAAGTTAAAAGAATTGGAAGAACTTTTTAAACAACATGAAAGAGAAATTTAAAAAATTCAGCATAAAACACTGGTGGATATATTCCGTTTTAATCGGAATTGTGGTTGCCTTGTTTTTCTATTCGTCGAGAAAAGAAAATCTGAGATTTGTATTTGATGAAGTATATGAATCTATGAAAATCGTTGTTGAAACATCTCTGGGGTATTAATATGAAAAATGAAATGAATGTAGAAAAAATTCCATATGTAAAAATAATTCTTTTTGCTGTTTTATTTTCATTAATATTTACTGAGCTCTTTGTTATAATTGGAAAAGAGAAAGTCATCGATGCAAAAATAACACAGGTTGAAATTGAAAATGAAGATGTAGACGAATTTTATGATAAACTAAGACAAATATGGGATTTCTTTGGAAGCGCATCAGGGCACAATTCCGGAGAATTAGAAGAAGAGAAGAAGAACTACGAATTTTACGCTCCGAAGGATGAAAGGCTCTTCAGCGAAGTGTTTATAGATCCCGAAAAATTTTACGAAAATCGCAAGAACGGTACCTTAAACAACAAGATTATATTTGAAATAAGTATGCTTATGGAAAAATGTACAAGATTGAGAGATGAAAAGAAGATTAATGTGATTAGTTTTGAGTATAAGGGAGAGGAGATAAAATTTCCCGTAGGATTAGGAATTACCAGATAAAATATACCGTTGTTCATCAATTTTATCTGTGAACATTGTATGAAAATTCATTAAAAAAGTTAAATACCTTGAGATTGATTTTAAATCGTCCCAAGGTATTTTTTGTGGGAGCATATGTACGCGACGTAGCGGGACGGCACTTTAAAGTCCTTCCTGTGCCCAACCGCGTGAAAAAGAAATCTACGATTTCGTATTTGAACGCGGGAAGGGTACCGCCCATTTTTGTGTATTTGAAATATGTATATAAACCAACAACGCTGATTAAATAACATCGAACCATACTCCCACCCATCCATCAAAAAAACTCCGCAATCAATTGCGAAGTTTCAACTTTTTACCATCGCTCATATTGTTTTAATTCAATTCTATTCCATAAGTTTGTATTGTTCCATTGAGTTTTGGGGCGATGTCTTTGAATGCCGGTTTTGTTAAGTCCACATAGTTGCAGATATTTTCGCTGATATTATTTTCGAATTTGATTAATGATGTATTCGGCAAGTCATCATCCGATTCATTTTTTAAATGGTACTCTTTCAATTCATCCTTTTCAAAATACAAAATTTTATAATAATGTTCATGCGGAAGTAAATCAGGAAAGATTGAGCACGCCTCATTTGGGTTACACTTTATTTCCAAAGTCGGCTTTAAAAAGAATTCAAATTTATCTCTTACATAATCCACAGGAATATTACGCCAACCGTTTTCATTTTGTTTTACATAAAATCTAATTAATGAAAAATTATAGTTTATGCTTGAAATTATTCTGTGGTCGAGATACTCTCCCCCCTCAACAAAATCCTCATAATATGACGAATTTAGAAGAAAATCGAATTTAAAGTATTCATTTTCTAAAGTTTTTACAGTTGCACTACTATTGGAGTTATTTAAAATCTCTTTGTCATGCTCTTCCAATTCTCCAAAAATGAGAGGATAGAAAGTGTAATAGATACTTTTGTCTATAATTATCGGATTTTCCGGATTTTTTATTTTGCTCAAAAGCTCATCTGTAAATTTGAAAGTTGTCTTTTTAATATTGCCACCGGATTTAAAAGCCAAATAATACATCTCGCTCTTGCTATTTAATACAGATATAAGGACTTCCGGATCATTTTTTGGAAATAGAATAAAGAGGTCGTTGTTAAAACTGGAAACAATATCGCAATCTATAAAGTTCTTCTCGTAACCGTTTAAATGGATTCGAGCTTTGTCGCCGTTTGAAACTGAGATGTCCTTGATATAAAAATCGTTGTTTTCATTTTTGTAAGCATAAATCAATAGAAACGATAAAAGTAAAACACTCGCTATTAAACTAATTTTTTTAATCATTTAAACCAACTCCTTATAAATATTTTCTTCATTTCATTCTATACAGCAAATTGCTTATTTATATCGTATCATAACATAGCATTAATAACAAGTTTTTATAAAACATTTAAAATAATGGTTTTGCTTCTTTTTAGTTATATAAAAAATAAATTTGACAAAAAAATATGTGGGGGTATAATAGTATATGGAGGGATACATATGGACAAGACAAGAGACAAGTACAGTTTTTTCAGCAATTTATTTTTTCTAATAAAAAATTGGTTCAAAAAGGACACGTTCGGGGCGATTGTCGTTTTTGTTTCGGCAATTATTTCCGTTATAATTCCGATGGTTGATGCATTTATTACGAGGACTGTCGCAAATTCGATAATTGAAAGAGCGGAGATTAGTTTCTTCATAAGAGAGCTTGCGGTTCTTTTTTGCGTTTATATAGTTTTGAAGTTTATAAATGTGTGGGCGGAGGAACGGACGTGGTTTTTTCAAAACAAGGTCAGCATGCTCTATGGGGTCGATTTGATGGACGCGGTCATGGACAAGGAGCTTGCGGATTTTGAAAGCACGAAGGGCCGCTCGCTTTTTGAGCGTGCAAAGAGTTTTGCATTTGACGGAGACCAAGCGGACGGTGCGTGGTCAGCGATAAGATTTTCAAAGCTTTTGACTTCGTTTGTCGGATTTCTTACTTACACGATCATTTTCAGCAAGGTCAGTTTTGTGTTGATTGCGATTGTTATTTTGACTTCTTTTATTGCATATTTTCTCCAATACAAGTTGATGGAATTCGGCAATGTGACGGTGGACGAGATGTCGCTCGAGGAGATGCGCCTATATTATTTATATAGGATTGCCGGCGAGTCGCGTGCGCAAAGAGAGGTGCGAATTTTGAATGCTTTCGGTATGGTCTATTCGTATCTTGCAAAGTTTTCAAACGCGTATTATTCGATTATAAGAAGATATAGAAAAAAAGCGAACACATCCACAGAACTCCAGGCGGTGCTTGGTTTTGTGAGGGATTTTTTCACATATTATATTTTGGCGAAAAATGCGGCACTTGGAAAAATTTCGACCGGTGATTTTATTTTTTATCTCACTCTTGTTGTCGGTTTTTCGGAATGGCTGAACAATTTTACGGGTCATATTATGAGTCTTAAAAGAATTTCAATCGGCTGCGGCAAGTATCGCAAGTTTGTCGATGAGAAAAAAGACGAGGATAAAAAACCGGACATTGACGCCATAAATGACATCGAATTAAAAAATCTTTCGTTTCAATATGACGAGGACTCGAAGATTTTAAAGAATATAAATTTATCGATGAAAAGAGGCGACTCGGTTGCAATTGTCGGTGAAAACGGAGCCGGAAAGACCACGCTTATAAAAGTGCTCGCCGGTTTATACAAGCCGACGACAGGCGAGATTTATGTTAACGGGGAAAATCTTAACAATTTTTCGAGCGAGTCTATCTATAAAAGGACGAGCATTCTTTTTCAGGATTATTTTATGCTTCCGGGGACGCTTCTCGAAAATATGGACAACAAAGGTCTTGACGAAAAAAAGGCAACGGATTTTGTGGAAAAGCTAGGGCTTAAAGATAGAATCGACGGTTTAACGGACGGACTTCAAAGCGAAGTGATCGATGTGGAAAATAATAAAATCGAAGGTTTTTCGGGAGGGGAACTTCAAAGAATTCTCCTTATAAAATCGCTTATGAAAGATAGCGATATATTGATTCTTGACGAGCCGACGGCGGCGCTTGACCCGATAAGCGAAGAAAAGCTCTACAATGAGTACAAGGATTTCAGCAGGGACAAGATATCCATTTTTATTTCGCATAGAATCACCTCGACGAGATTTTGCGACAGAATAATATATTTGGAAAACGGCGAAATTGCGGAATACGGAACATACGAAGAGCTGATGAAGCTGGACGGAAAATACAAAAAGATGTTTGATTTACAAGCGAAGTATTATAAGGAGGACGAAAATGAAAATGATTGATGTTTATCGAGACATAAACAAAATTAATAAAAACATTCTTCCGGTTATACTTTTAAACTGTCTATTCAGTGCGATCGAGCCTTTTGTGTTTATTTTTGTGTCGGGGAAATTGGTGAAATATTTGATTGAGGGAAGGGCGTTTAAAGAAATAGTTACGCTTTCTCTTGTCGGGGCGGCGATTTCTCTTGCGGTTTATGTTATAAAAAACATAACGGAAAACTACAAAATGGAATATATGGACTATTTGAATTGCAAAGAGAAAAATCTTTTGATTAAGGGAATGTTTAATCTCGACTTCAAGGATTTCGAATCCAAGGAATACAAGGATAAAATTTCGAGACACAGACAGGAGACCGATGGAATCGGCGGAGTTTATTATGAAACGCTTTATCTTTTGAGCGATTTTGTGAGCGGAGTTTTGACGATTATTATTGCGGCAATTTCTCTTGGGGGATTTTATAAAACTTTGAATCAGTCGGTGGATATAAAAATTCTCGGGGAAAGATATTTTCCGCTCATTCTGCTCGCGGCGCTTATTATACTTTCGGTGCTTTTAGCAATTTTTAGAAAAAAAGTAGAGGAGAAAAATGAGGATGACCGCGAAGAATATTCGGTAAAATATAAAATCTACGATTTTTATATGCGCCTTTTGTCCGACTACGAGTCGCTCAAACAAATAAAAATATTTGATGAAAAGCCGTTCATCAAAAGAGAATTGAACGACAAATTTGTGAAAGACGGACTGTCGCTGGACAGAAGAGTGAGTGTAAGAACCGCTTTTTCGCAAGCGATGAACGAATTTTTGATGACGGGAATCAATGTGTTATTTTTGCTCGTGCTTGCGGTAAAGGCAATCGGCGGACTCTTCGGAGCGGATGCGCTTATAATCTACTACGGAGCATTCAAAGAAATTGTCGACGGAATAAAACTTTTGATTGAATCGGTCGGCTACAAAAAATCCATCGAACCGAAAATAGAAATTTTATATGACGTAATCGCTCTTAAATCGGAGAGCGACGAAGGAAAATATATTGAAGAAAGCACGGAAAATGCAATTGTTGCAAAAAATATTTGCTTTTCTTATCCGGGAAGCGACAAAAATGCGCTCGAAGAAATCGACGTCACAATAAAAAACGGCGAGAAAATTGCAATCGTGGGCGAGAACGGCTCCGGGGACAGTGATATAATGATGACAGATACAATAAATCCATTAAAATCAAAGTTTAAAGGCTTCCACAAAACTTTTAAACAAGACGATTTAGGATTAAGTCTGTCATCTTTTTTATTAAATTAACAAAAAAGAAAAGAAAACATAAGTAATAAGGATTGAAGAGAATATGATAATATTTAGAGTTTTTTTCAAAATCATATTGTTTCCTATTAGTATAGCGTTAAGTATCATCACTCTATTTTTAACGTTTGTATTAGGACTTAGTACAATATTTTTTAAACTGATTTCATTTATCGCTATTATGGGATTTTTGGGATCTGTTTATCATGGAGAAAAAGCACTTGCTATAGAGGCAATTATACTAGCATATCTTTTTAGTCCTTATGGTTTACCAGTGCTAGGATATTTTATTATAGAAGTGATAGAAGAGGTGAATGAAAGAATAAAAGCAATTTAAATATAAAAATAAATAGATTAAAACGATGAAAAAGAGATAGCAAAATCAAAGCTATCTCTTTTTATATGAAAAGAAAGGGGGTTATGATGAAAGAAATAGTTAAATTTGAATACTATTATGGCAATGAAGCAGAACAATATTCATTTTTTAGGATTCCCAAAACTTTGTTTACCGACTTAAATTTTAAAAAACTATCCGTAGAAGCAAAAATTCTTTATGGAATTCTACTCGATAGAATGAGCTTGTCAATTAAGAATAAATGGTTAGATGAAGAAAACAAGGTATACATCATCTATACCATAGAAGAAATTATGGAAGTATTAAACTGGGGGAGAAATAAGTCGGTCAAAGTAATGAAAGAAATTGAAGAAATAGGATTATTAGAAAAAAAGAGGTTAGGACTAGGAAAGCCAAATTTACTTTATGTAAAGAACTTTATTTACACAGAAAATAATAAAACTACAGAAGTTTCAAAAGCAAACCTCAAGAAGTTTAAAAAACAAACTTCAGGAAGTTTAGAAAACAAACCTCAAGAAGTTTCAAAAGAGGACTCTAATAATACTAATATTAATAATACTGAAACTAATAATACTGATTTTAATAATATCACCCCCATATCCCCCTTAGAAAAGCTAGGAGAAAAATCAAAAAAGACTTTGGAGGAGGAAGAATTAAAAGAAACTATAAAAAAGAATATATCTTATGAAACCTTTGAAAAAGTAAGAATAGAAGAAAAGAAGAAAGTAGATGTAATGATAAATGTACTTGTAAAAGCCTTAACTAGCTTTACAAACATTAAAATAGGAGGGAGGCATATATCCAATGAAAATTTTAAAGAAAAATTTCTAAGTCTTAACTATAAACACATAGACTATGTTTTGAAATACCTAAGAGAAAATGCTCCAAAGGATATTAGAAACATTAATGCTTATCTACTGACTCTCTTATACAATGCAGATGAAAATATTAGAAACATAGAAGTCATAAAGAGAGAAAATCAGAAAAGAGAAAACTATGACTATAGTAACGATGAGGATATTTGGAGAGAATTTTTAAATACTTGATAGGAGAGGAGCATATGGAATTAATAAAAGAAATCCTAGAACAGAAAATAAAAAATGCAGAAACAAATAGTCCATCAAAAGATGAAGAAAATAGGAGTTATATAGATCAAGAAACAGGATTAAAATATTGTGCAAAATGTAAAACACCAATTGAAAAAGAAATAGACTTCTTTGGAGAAATAAAAAAAGTTGGTATTTTATGTCAATGTAAAAAAGAAAGACAAAAATTAGAGGAAGAAAAAAGAAAAGAAAATAAAAGGCTTTTAAAAATTGAACACTTAAAAAAAGAGTGTTTTTCTGATCCTATCCTATTAAATTGGAATTTTAAAAATATGGACAAAGATAGTGAGCATGAAAAAGTAGCAAAAAACTATGTGGAAAAATTTGATGAAATATATGAAAATAATATAGGGTTAATTCTCACAGGGAATGTTGGTTGTGGGAAAACTTACTTTGCAAGTGCCATAGCAAATGCTTTACTAGAAAAAGAAATATCAGTCAAAATGACAAATTTTTCTGTAATTTTAAATGATATGACTAACTTTGAGATTGATAAGAGTAAGTATATAGATAACCTAAATCATAAGAAACTATTAATTATTGATGATTTTGGAATGGAAAGAGATACAGATTTTGCAGCTGAGCATATCTTTAACATAATAGATAGTAGATATAGAAGTGGGAAACCTCTAATTATAACAACAAACTTAAATATATCAGCTTTAACTAATCCTGAAACTATAAAAGATAAAAGAATTTACTCAAGGATACTTGAAATATGCAGTCCCATTATATTTACAGGAGAAAATAGAAGAATAGAAAAAATGAAGGAGAAATCAAAATTAGCCTATGAAATATTAAAAAAAGAATGAAAGTAGGTGAGTGAATGCAAAATGATGATATAAATAGCAGAACAATAGCCATAGTAAAAAAAGCAAGTATAGTAACAGCCAAGCAAGTTATAAATTTGATGAAGAAAATATTAGAGATAAATAAACATAAAACACAGACAGAACAGTCAAGACCCTTAGAAAAATTTAAAAAAGTAAAAGTAAAAGACCTTGTAAAAAAAGGTAAAGTAGAAACCTTAGAATTAAATGACATAGACTTAAAAGCATTGAAAAAAGAATTAAAAAGATATGGGGTGAAATTTTCCATAAAGAAAGATTTAGAAAATGGAAACAACATTATCTTTTTTCAAGCAAAAGATATAAAAGTAATGGAACAAGCTTTTAAAAAGACAGTCCAGAAATTTACTAAAGATAAGTCAAGAAAAAGAAAATCTTTAATAGAAAGGCTTAATAACTTCAAGGATAAAGTCAAAGATACTATTGACAGAGATAAGGTTAAACATAAGCATCAGGAACAAAGTTTATAATAAAAACACTTGGATATATAATATATATGATGAGAAGGCATGAATAGCTTTATTGTTGAATACTATGAAAAAGAAGATGGGAATCATCCAGTAGAAGAATTTCTCTTATCTATAGATAAAAAATGAGAACAGAAGCATTAGGGAAAAAACTAAAAAATACCTTTGAAAGTAAAATATAAGTATAATGGTGGTTCAAAATGACAAATAAAAGAATATGTCCCATATGTAACTCAAAGATGAGGCAACAGTTTATAGGTTTATTACATTGCAAGTGTGGTATAAGCTATCATAAAGATTTAGGATATTTTAAAAGAAATGAAAATATGATGTTTGTCTTGGAAAGAAAAAAGATAGGTAAAAAAATAAAACAAGTTCCAGTAATAAGATATAAAAAAGATAAATAAGATACTAATGGGTAGAGAAATCTACTCTTTTTTATGGAGAGGAAGTGATTAATTCGAAAATACTAAATGAAATAATAAAAGATATAAAAAATGTTTTTAAGATAAGAGATAAGAAGAAATTTGTATTAGAAAATCTTCCTTACCTCTTATTTTTTTATATAGGAAATATCTTTGCAAGACATGTCAACTCTTATGTAGGAGGAGATATAATAGATAGAATTCTAGTGGCTTTTAGTCAAATAGATACTTTAAAATATATTCCATCATTAAAAATAAAAAACCTGATACCCGGTCTAATTCTATCAGTAGTTATCAAGTTAATCCTTATACAGAAAAAGAAAAAAGCAAAAAAGTTTAGAGAGGGCAGAGAATATGGATCGGCAAGATGGGGAAATGAAAAAGATATTGAGCCATACATTGACAAGAAGTTTGAAAACAATGTGCTACTAACTCAAACTGAAAGACTTACCATGAACAATAGACCTAAAAATCCAAAATATGCGAGAAATAAAAATGTATTGGTAATTGGAGGTTCTGGTAGTGGTAAAACAAGGTTTTTTGTAAAGCCAAATCTCATGCAAATGCACTCTTCATATGTAGTAACCGATCCAAAAGGAACATTAGTCTTGGAATGCGGAAAAATGTTGGAAAGAAATGGATATGAGATAAAAATACTAAACACAATAAACTTTAAAAAATCCATGAGATATAATCCCTTTGCATACTTGAAAAGTGAAAAAGATATTTTGAAATTAGTACAAACAATAATTGCAAATACTAAGGGAGAAGGAGAAAAATCAACTGAGGATTTTTGGGTGAAAGCTGAAAAACTCTATTACACAGCTCTTATAGGATATATCTGGTATGAAGCTCCTAAAGAAGAACAGAACTTTACAACTCTACTTGCTATGATAGATGCAAGTGAGGTAAGAGAAGAAGATGAAAATTTTAAAAATGCAGTAGACTACATGTTTGAAGCATTAGAAAAAGAAAAGCCAAATCATTTCGCAGTAAAACAATACAAGAAATACAAGCTTGCAGCAGGAAAAACTGCCAAATCAATCCTTATATCCTGTGGAGCAAGACTTGCTCCTTTTGATATCGAAGAATTAAGGGATCTTATGAAAGAAGATGAATTGGAGCTTGATACACTCGGAGAAAAGAAAACAGCTTTATTCGTTATAATATCAGATACAGATGATACATTTAACTTTGTAGTATCAATAATGTACTCACAATTATTTAATCTATTATGTGATAAAGCAGATGACGAATATGGCGGAAGACTTCCTATTCATGTGAGATGCCTACTTGACGAATTTGCAAATATTGGCTTAATTCCTAAATTTGAAAAACTTATTGCAACTATTAGAAGTAGAGAAATATCAGCTTGTATAATATTACAAGCACAATCACAACTAAAAAGTATCTATAAAGATAATGCCGATACAATAGTTGGCAATTGTGATTCTACATTATTTTTAGGAGGAAAAGAAAGAACAACATTAAAAGAATTATCTGAAAGTTTGGGAAAAGAAACAATAGACCTATATAACACATCAGAAACAAGATCGAATCAAAAGAGTTTTGGACTAAATTATCAAAAAACTGGTAAGGAACTTATGAGTCAAGATGAAATAACTGTAATGGATGGTGGTAAGTGTATTTATCAGTTAAGAGGAGTAAGACCTTTCTTATCTGATAAATTTGATATTACAAAGCATAAGAATTACAAGTTATTGGAAGATTATGATAAGAGAAATATATTTGACATAGAGAAATACCTACAGAGAAAAGATGAGGTTAAGTTAAAAGAAAGTATGGTAGTTGAAATATTAGATGAATAAATTTTAAATTAAATAAGAAGTAAGATAGATATTTAGGAAAGTTTAAAAGAAAATACTTGACAAAAAATATTTTATAACATATAATAATGCTAACAGTACCCGACACGCCTCTTAACAATGCGGACCAAGTCGGGTCATTTGATTTTAGGAGAAAAAATGAAAAAAATTCATCAAGAACCGATTAGTATAGAAAATCAAGTAAAAAACTTAATAGACTTAGGACTTTTAGTAGAAGATAAAACTTATGCTGAGAAAATTCTTGGAAGAATATCCTATTACAGGCTGATTAAAGCTTATAGTATCACATTAAAAAAAGATGGAAGATATATATCAGGAATGAGTTTTGAAGATATTGTAAGTTTATATAAATTTGATAGAGAACTTAGACAACTCATATTTGAAATAATAGAACATATTGAAGTTTCTTTAAGAGCAGTTATCACAAACTATTTTTCTTTAAGATATGGGAACTTTTCATATAAAGATATGAATAATTTTGAGAAACAAAAGGAACAAGAAAGGGTACTAGAAGAATTAGCAAGGGAAGTTAAAAGAAATAGACGCTCACCATTTATAAAAAACTTTAAAGACAATTATGAAGGTGGAGAAATTCCGCTATATGCAGTGATAGAAGTAGCAAGTTTTGGAACTTTATCTAAAATGTATAAAAATATGAAAAATGAAGATAAAAGTAAAATTGCAAAAGTCTTTCATACAGACTACCATTACTTTGAATCTTGGATAGAAAATTTTGCCTATATAAGAAATATATGTGCCCATTATGGCAGGCTATATGGAGCAAAGCTTACAAAATCACCAAAGCTATATAAAGAATATTTAAAAAAGAATATTTCAAACAACACAATATTTGCTACATTAGTAAATCTTAAAATAGTTTCTGAAGAAGAAAATTACAAAAATTTTTATCATGATCTAACGGAACTAATAGCAAGATATGAAAATATTGAACTAAGGCATGTTGGCTTTATAGAAAACTGGAAAGAATTACTAAAACCATAAAATTAAATAGAGAAATTTACACCGAAAAAAACATTTCGGTGTTTTTTTATGCCCAAAGGAGGAAGAATGAAATATATACGAGATGAGCCGAAAAAATAAGATACAGAGAAAAATGAAATATTGATGAATTAGAAGTAGAAGCGATAGAGAAAACTATCGCTTTTTTTATGGAATAAAGGAGATAGAACAAATGGAAAGAGAAATGCTAAATATTAATGGAAATCTAGTAGGAGAAATAAAAACAACTGCAATAGATACAAAGGAAGGAGAAAAAGAAGTAGCTAACTTCACAATAGTTAGAAAGAACAAAGAAGAAGGAAAGGTTAAAAAAGAATATATCTACTGTAATCTCTACGGAGAAAAGGCAAAAAGTGTGAAGGAATTTAAAAGTGGAGAATACATCCATATTTTTGGATATTTTAAGGAAACAAAAAAAGAAGACAAGACATTTAAAAATTTTATAGTAAAGCACATAAATAAAATTGAAAAAGAAGAAAAAGAGGAGGAAATATAAATGGAATTTTTTACACAAGCAGTAAATGTATTAAAAATATTAGTTACAGCAATTGGTGCAGGGCTTGGAGCATGGGGTGTTATCAACCTGATGGAAGGTTATGGGAATGACAACCCTGGTGCTAAATCTCAAGGTATTAAGCAATTTATGGCAAAATAAGGACGGAATAACACAACAAATTCTCTAAAACAAAACACTAAATCAATGTAAGATTGAATGAAATCAATATTTATGCTATAATTAATTAAATAAATCTAATAGAGAGAAAAAGAGGGATATTATGGCACTTAACTATAAACCATTATGGATACAGTTAGCAAAAAAAGGATTAAAGAAAACAGATGTAATAGCTATGGCAGGACTTACAACAAATGTTATGGCACAAATGGGCAAGGATAAACCAATTACATTTAAGAATTTAGAAAGAATATGTAAGGCTCTATCTTGCACTCCTAACGATATTATTAGTTTTGAAGATGACTTTGAACAAGAGATTTAAATTCTTATAGTCCTTTAAACTTGATTTATAAGGAATCAAAGAAAATCTTAATAAAGGTTTCTGAAATTTTATTGAAATAATGTATAATTTGTGATAGTTTACTTACAATTTTAGAATTGTAATCTTTATATAGGGTGTTTTTATATCTTGCCAATGATTTTCAAATATCTTTTAGAATGGAATCTAAAGTTTTATGAGTAATTTATAGTTCACATTTTAATAATAAATTATATTATCACTCAAATGTAGATTTATAAGCTCTATATTTGAGTGATTTTATTTTATGTGAGAAAAAGTAGATAATCAGTAGAAACCTTATAAAAATGTGTAAGGTTAAACGATTTAGTATGTTCATTTTGCGTATATGAATCGTTTTCATGGTAATGTAGGCGATGATATTTTAAGTAACAGAAAAGAACTGCAAAGTACCACGAAAGTCGCTGTGAGATACGAGGAAAGGAAGGATATTAGATATAACTAAAAAAATAATCGATTTCAACAAAGATATTGAAAATCGATTTCAATTATGCTATAATATATTTAAAATATCTATATTGAGTTGATTTTTTTAAAATTTGATTTGTAATACGAAGAGCAAGGAGATTTTAAATGTTTTTAGAAAATATTTTTACAAATTTTTGGAGTAATATAATAGTATTGATTATATTTGTAATATTTATGATAAAAGTATTCGTTGAGCAGAGTACATTCAAAAAATCGATTAAAATAAAATTTAATGATATTCTTGTTATGTCGTGCATGGGAATAGTTTTTCTCGCTGGAGTCGTAGTCATTTCTTTTGCTATTTTCCCACTAGAAAAAATGATAAACTCAGTTCAAATTATTTTACTTAAAATTTTATTGTATCTAATTTTGGCTTATGCACTTAATAAATTATGGAAATTTATACGTGTAAAAGGAGGAAAATAGGAATGGAAGAGTATTTGAGGTATGTTTATAGTGATAGTGTCTTTTTTAAAGATTGTTTAGAAAATATAATCAGCGAGGATGTCATAAAAGTAAATAATTTACCTACTGGGTGGAAAACTGTTTTATCTGAAGATAAGGTTTGGATTAATTATTATCCTGAAAATTTAGAAATTGATGATCAGGGTTGGAAGCTACATATAAGTTGCTCTTACAAAGATACTTTACAAGTATTGAAATCTGTTTCGGATGTATTAATTGAGATGAGAATTCCTTTTAAAAACATATATACTAGACAGATTTTTGATATAATTCATTCTAAAAATGCAAATAGGATAACAGCGGGTAAATTTATTACTATATATCCAAGAATGAAAGATTTACAAAAAACGGTTGAAAAACTTTACGAGGTTTTGTGCAATTTTGATAAGGGCTGTTATATTTTATCTGACAAAAGATATAAGGACTCCAATATATATTACAGATATGGTGCTTTTAAAAATATGATTATTGGAGATAAACACTGTATTAAAGATTTAGATGGCAATTATATAGAAGATTTGAGGAAGCCATATTTTACTAAACCATATTTTGTGGATATCCCAGAATTCTTAATTGACGATATTGATGAAAAAACAAATAGTCAAACCAAATTATCAGAATACAGCATAGAAAAGGCAATTAAATTTTCAGCATCAGGAGGAATTTATTTTGCATACAGAAAAGTTGATAGAAAACCTGTTGTTATAAAAGAGGCAAGGAATGCTATTGGGTTAGATTCAGAAGGATTTAATGCAATACAGAGATTGAGGAATGAATATGATATGCTCAATTTGTTAAAAGACAGTTCCCAAATAGTAAATACAATTGATTATTTTAAAGTGTGGGAAAATGAGTATTTAGTAGAAGAATATTTGGATGGAATTTCTCTTTCTAGTTGGGTAGCAATGAATTACCCTTTTGCAATTGGTAAAAATAAAGATTTATATATAGATAAGGTTAAGTATATAATTGAACAAATTTCTTTAATGGTGGAATATGTTCATAGTAAAGGAATAGGAATATCAGATTTACAACCTAACAATATCATTATAAATGATAATTTAGATTGTAAGTTTATAGATTTTGAATCTTCTGGAGACATAAATGAAAGTTACAACGGTTTAGGTACGCATGGATTTTCTATGGGAATATCTAATCGATTAGAAAATGATAATAATGCTAAAAAAAATATTTTAAAATACTTGCTACTTCCAATAGCACCAGTTGATCTATTTGATAATAGTTTAGAACGAAAACATGTTGCATATATTAGAAAAATTTTTGGAGATAAAGTAAATGATGAATTTCATGAGTATTTCAATTACAATTCAGATATAGAATTTAATGATATAAATTTGAAAGAAATTAAAAACAAATTATTAAATGGATTAAAAAATCATCTTCTAGAAGATGGTGGAAAGATATTATCATATGGTGACGTGTATTCGTATTTAAATTTAGGGGGACACTATAATTATCTTACTGGAGGCATGGGTATCATATATACACTTTTTATAAATGATATGTTTGATGATTATTGTAAAAAATGGATTGATAGAAACTCTATGGAATTTTTTAATTGTAGATTTGGTTTGCTAGATGGTCAAATGGGTATATGCAATATACTATATATGGTAGGATACCGCGATTTGGCTACTAATATATTGCAAAATATAGCTGAAAACATAGATGAAATTGCTAGTAAATATGATATTTCCATATATTCAGGACTTGCTGGAGTAATATTAGGATATACTAGCATTTATAAGCTTAATGGAGATAAATCGTTAATGACCATTGCAATTAATATAGCAAATGCTATGATTAAAAAGATAGATTCCCTTATAGATGAAGATGCGGAGGAAAATGCTGTGGAATATGATTTAGTCCATGGATTATCGGGGAGTGCATTTTCATTGCTAAATTTGTACGAACTTACAAAGAATGATGAGTTTTATAACAAAGGGATTAGATATTTAAATGAATCATTAAATCATTTAGAATTAGATAATGACAGTCAAATTATGCAATTAAAGCTTCAAGATAATAGAGTTATTCCTTATTTAGAAAACGGTAGTATAGGAATTGCATTAGTTATATATTTTATAAGGGAAAAGTTTTCTAATAAAGATTTTGATTATTTCTTTGAAAAAATATCAAATACAATAAATTTATCGATATTTTATGATGCAAGTTTATTTTTCGGAATGGGGAGTACTTTATTAATGGGTTCAATGTTCCAAGAATTAGAATTTAAAGATGCAAAAAGTATTATAGATTTAGTAAAGTTATATCTCGTTTGCGAGAACGGACAGTGTATGATCCCTGGAAGAGCTGCGATGAAATTGTCGAATGATGTTTATACAGGGAGTGCAGGTATAGTATTGGGGATTAACGCATTGATGGAGAAAAATCCATTTTTGTGGTTGCCTATAAAATTTTAAGGAAAGGAGATAAAATCATGGATGCAAATAAGAATGATTTAGGAATGCAGGAAGTCCTTGAACTTCAAAAATTGCAAGCTGATGATGGCGGAATTAAACCACAGGGTATTACCATTACTACTGTGACCGTGACTATTTTCTGGTCAACAATTAGCAATAATTGCAAAAACAACAAGTAGTTGTTCTTAATTTTGCAGTTTATTAAAAGCTGAGGAAATACCCCTTTGTTGTAATACTAACGAGGGGTATTTTTCCTTAAAAGCATATTATAGCATCCATTAATAAAAAAGTCATGAAAGAATATTACAAATTTATCAGAACTAATTTCTTCACTAATAAAAGACTATTTATAATTTATAGTTTCTTATTGGTTTGTTTTATATGTATGGAAATTTTATTTCCTGTTTTAACAGGAGAATTTATCAACTTACTTGTTGAGAAGAAAAATTTTAATGCTATTATTATTTTTCTAGTGTTAATTGCAACAATAGGTTTATTAAACCAATTATTGAATGTATTTAAGATGATTTTTTATAATAAGTATTCTGAATACACTAAAAATGAATTAAGATTGAAAATTATAGATATTATAAGACATTCTAAGTATGAAGATTTAAATATTATTAATTCTGCTTCATTTACTCAAAGAGTAAATATGGACTTATCTCAGATTATTTCATTTGTAACTGATAGTATGGTTATGTTTTTTTTAAGGTTAATTCAGTTTGTTGTAGTATTAGTATATATTTTTACATTAGATTATTTTTTAGGTTTACTTACGATTTTATTTTTACCTATTTATGCGTTTGTATACTATATATTTAAAAAAAGGCTGTATAATTGTGCGGATAAAGCTAAAAATGCGACAGCAGAATATTATGAACTGTTTAATTCACAAGTTAACGATATAGATGATATCATCCATAGTGGAAAATATGAAATTGAAAACACTAATTTTAACAATGGATTTTTAAGTTATTTTAGAACATTTAAGGAGTACATCTTCGTTAATTTAAAATTTGACTTTAGCCAAGGTATTGTCGCATTACTGTTAAATGTAGTTATGTTTGCAATTTGTGCCAACAGAATTGTAAACGGAGATATGAAGGTGGGTACCTTAACTGTTTTAATGTCGTTTTTTACTATGTTACTTTCAACAATAGGATATGTTTTTGAAACTGCAAAAAATTATCAACTCGCTATAGCTTCCTTGGATAAAATAATGGCGATATTTAAATTGAAACAATATGAAGAGGGGATAAATAAATTAGAGGATAAGGTTGAAAATATAACCGCAACAATAAAGTTTGGGTACGGAGAAGAGTGGTTATATAAAGATTTGAATGTGGCATTCTCAAGCAATAATATGTATGGGGTTTTAGGGTTTAATGGAAAAGGTAAGAGTACATTATATAAAATTCTGATGGGAATAATCAAAAGTGAGGATTCATGTATAAAAATTAATAATATTATTATTGATGAATTAGATACAGTTTTTTTAAGAGATAAACATATATATTTTGTTAAGCAAAATCCTACATCAAATAAGGCGAGCATCGGAGAATATTTTTTAAATAAATTAAATATAACTTCATTTTATGAAATAAAGGATATGCTTAAATTCAAAGATATATCTTCTGATTTATTAGAAAAGTTTCTCAAGGAAAAATGGGATTATGCAATGGATGAATTATCTGGTGGAGATTTGAAAACTGTTTACTTAATTGAGAGTTTCTTAACGGAAAAAGAGGTTAAAATTTATGATGAACCAACTACAAATCTTGATATTGATAGAAGATCATGGTTTATTAATGCAATAACAAAAGTAAAAGAAGGGAACATAATTATTGTAATAACTCACGATGAAGAACTATACCCAAAATTTAATAATACTATTATTTTAGATTAGGTAAGTGGTTAGTTTTATATTATCCATTTATTTTTGTTAGGTATTATTGAGTGTGGACTAATATATAAATAAAGAGGTAAATACAATTATAGAATTAAAAAAAGTAATGGAAAATAGAGAAAGAATAATAAATAGAAAATCATTATAGAAATATAGATGATAATTCAAAAGACATAAAATTTTAATAGTGAAACTTTGAAAGGGATAGCAGAAATGTTATCTCTTTTTATATTGCAAGAAAGGAGTATTTTATGAAAAAACTAGAACAACTAAGACAAGAGTCAAAAGAAATAAAAGACAAAATAGACAATACAGAAGAAAGATTAAGGCAACTAAAAAATCAAGAAAAAAAGATATTAAAACAAGACATAATAAAAAGAAGAAAAGATAGAACTCATAGGCTCATAATAAGAGGAGCAATCTTAGAAAGCTTTATAGAAAATGCAGAAGCACTAACAGATGAAGAAATTAAAATCCTACTAGAAGAAGCAACAAAGACAAAAGAATTTAAAGAAAAACTAAGAATAATGATAGAAAATTAAGAAAAATAAAATAATCAAATCTCCCTTAGATTTTCTAAGGGCGCAATTATACACCCTAAAGGGTGCTTGCG